>ENA-ORVC01001478-ORVC01001478.1-human-gut-metagenome-genome-assembly--contig:-NODE-1478-length-19216-cov-5.707166_pt1 | contig 19216 bp, 19 predicted proteins | sample MGYA00242092_ERZ509234 | MGnify/ENA primary metagenome ERZ509234 (study PRJEB26280, sample SAMEA2338800) | human gut metagenome | biome: human gut; feature: human-associated habitat; material: faeces... | reverse complement strand
GCGCCGTAGAGTAGCGGCCCTCCTCGCGCAAACGGCCGATATAGATATCGGCACATCGACTAAATCCATTTTTATTCATTATTTACATCACTAGTTAGATTACACGATACAAATTAAGATGAATAAACGAGAAGTCTTAGTTTTATGTTGTTTGACATTATTAAAATAACTAAAAAAGGCTTCTAACATACATTTATGTCAGAAGCCTCTATCAATATAACTTTGAAGAAAACTTAGTTTCTCAAATCCGATTATCCATTTACCTTTTTATAATCTTCCAAAAATTTCTTCAATCCCGAATCAGTCAGCGGATGATTCAACAACCCTTTGATAGCACTCAACGGACAGGTAGCCACATCTGCTCCCACCTCCACACACTCGATGATGTGCTTCGTATTGCGGATAGAAGCCGCCAATACCTGAGTCTTGTAATCATAGGTGCGATACATACGTACAATATCACCAACAAGTCCTACCCCGTCTTCGCAAATATCATCCAGACGTCCGACAAAAGGCGAAACGTAAGTCGCTCCGGCTTTTGCAGCCAGCAATGCCTGTCCGACGGAAAATACCAATGTACAATTGGTCCGGATTCCTTTTTCTGTAAAGTACTTGATAGCTTTGATACCATCGGCAATGCAAGGCACCTTGACAACGATATGCGGATTGAGTGCGGCAAGCTCTTCCCCTTCGCGGATCATCCCTTCATAATCCGTTGCTATTACTTCCGCACTTACGTCAGCATTGACAATCTTACATATTTTAATGTAATGTTCACGTTGATTCTCCGTACCTTTAATGCCTTCTTTCGCCATCAGCGAAGGATTGGTAGTCACTCCGTCAAGTACTCCGAGGTCATACGCCTCCTGAATCTGCTCCAAATTGGCTGTGTCAATAAAAAACTTCATAATTCTATTTTTTAATGGTTAACTATCTGGTAGTCAAAGATAAGAATTATTTCTCATCTTTCCTAGATCAGGCAATGGTTATTGCCGGATCGAGGTAGACATCCTGAATAGCGTTTAATAATTCGACACCCTTATTCATCGGCTTCTGGAAGGCTTTACGTCCACTGATCAATCCCATGCCACCGGCACGCTTATTGACAACTGCTGTAATGACCGCATCACGCAAATCGGAAGCCCCATGAGATTCTCCACCGGAATTGATCAATCCGACACGTCCCATATAACCATTTGCCACCTGATAACGACAGAGATCAATCGGGTGTTCCGATGTGAGTTCCGTGTACATGCGTTCATCTGTCTTTCCGAAACCAATCGCTTTGAAACCACCATTATTGGTAGGAAGTTTCTGCTTCACAATGTCCGCTTTGATGGTAACTCCCAAACGGTCAGCCTGTCCGGTAAGGTCGGCAGCAGCATGATAATCAATAGCTCCTTTCTTGAAATCGCTATTGCGCAAATAACACCACAGAATGGTAGCCATACCGAGTTCATGGGCATATTCGAAAGCCTCAGCAATCTCTACCAATTGGCGGCGACTCTGTTCCGAACCGAAATAAATGGTTGCGCCTACTGCTACGGCTCCCATATTCCAAGCCTCTTTCACCGTACCAAATAATACCTGATCGTATGTATTCGGATAGGTCAGCAGCTCATTGTGATTCAACTTTACCACGAAAGGTATTTTGTGCGCATATTTACGTGCGACTGATCCCAAAATACCAAATGTAGAAGCTACTGCATTACAGCCTCCTTCGATAGCCAGCTTCACAATATTCTCCGGATCGAAATAAATGGGATTCGGTGCAAAGGATGCGCCGGCTGTATGCTCGATATCCTGATCGACAGGAAGAATGGACACATAACCCGTATTTGCCAGACGTCCATGCCCTAAAAGGGTTTGCAGGCTGTTCAATACTTTAATGTTTCGGTCCGAATCAATCCAGACTTTATCAATGGTATCCGGTGAGGGTATATAAATCAACGACTTATCAATGGTCTTACAGGTATGATCCAGATAATAACAGGTCTTATCTCCTAATAAATCAACTACTTTACTCATAACTTTATTTTTTTAATGTATAACAATTTATATACAGGCGATGAAGCCTGCTATTTTTTCTTCCCCTGATTGGCTACCGCTTCCATCAGCTTACGAATTTCTTCCGGATTGCCCAGGAAGTAATCATTGGCAACATTCAGGTTCTCGTCGAACTCGAATACATAAGGAACGGCAGTAGGAAGATTCAGTTTGATGATATCTTCATCAGAAATATGCTTCAAATGTTTAATGATACCTCGCAGACTATTGCCATGCGCGACAACCAGCAAGGTATGCGCATCTTTTAAAGCCGGGAATATATCCGACTCCCAGTACGGCATAATACGGTCGATGGTATCTTTTAATGATTCGGTACGCGGCAGTTCCGCATCGGGTACTTCGTGATAGCGGTAATCGAAACGCGGATTTCTCAAATCGCTTTCGGAAAGCGGATTGGGAGCTATATCATAACTGCGACGCCAGATCAGCACTTGTTCTTCTCCGTATTTCTCGGCTGTTTCCGCCTTATTGAGTCCTTGCAGGTCGCCGTAATGCTTCTCATTCAGACGCCAGCTCTTCTCGACGGGAATCCAGTCCAGATTCATTTTATCAAGCACGCAGTTCAAGGTTTTGACTGCCCTTTTCAGATAAGAAGTATAGGCTTTATCAAAGTTGAAGCCATATTCTCTCAACGTGACACCTGCCTTTTCTGCTTCGGCAACTCCCTTTTCCGTCAGGTCTACATCCGTCCAACCTGTGAAACGGTTTTCTTTGTTCCAAGCACTCTCTCCATGACGAAGTAATACTATCTTTTTCATTCTTAATGGTCTCCTTTCTTCTTTTTATATATACAACATTTTGTTTCTCTACAAAGTTCACGAAAGAATCAGCAGGTATCAATACCTAAAAGTGATGGTTTATTGAAAAGAATTCAATAGAAATGATTATTTTTACGGACTAAATGAATATTCAACCGCCAACTTAAAACAAGTCAGACATTGGAAACGAGCAAACAGAAAGAATACACATTCCTGCAAAAACTGCTGAATAAAGCAAATATGGGATGGTGGGAAGCGGACTTAAAAACAGAAAGTTACATATGTTCCGAGTTTATTTCCCGACTACTTGGGATAGGCGAAGACGGAGTAATCAGTTTTGAAGATTTCAATAAACGTATCCTAAGGGAGGATCAGCACCATACTACCAGCTACTCTTTCGACAAATTGCAACAGACCATCGAAGAGGTGTATCTGCTCGACACTACACAAGGAGAAGTATGGATTCGCAGTAAAAGATGCTTTCAGGAAACTGACGAGGAAGGGAACACCAAAATATATGGAATAGCAGAAACTCAGGATGGCCCCCGCATGGCTTCCGCCTATCAGGCACTGCAGAACAGCGAACGCATTCTGCACAATATCTATAAGAATCTACCCGTCGGCATTGAACTGTATAATAAAGACGGATATCTGATTGACTTGAATAAAAAGGAACTGGAAATGTTCCATATCACCCATAAAGAAAAAGTTATTGGCATCAATATCTTTGAGAATCCGGCACTGCCCGAAGAAATAAAGCTAAAGATCAAAGACAATGAAGAGGTTGAATTCACCTTCCAATATGATTTTTCAAAAATCAACGGATATTATGAATCGGAAAAACCATCCGGTTTCATTAATCTGACAACAAGGATAACAACTCTTTATGACCATGCCGGACAGCCCATTAATTATCTGTTGATAAACGTAGACAAGACAGAGAATACCATTGCCTACAACAAAATTCAGGAATTTAAAAATTTCTTTGAACTGGTAGGAGACTATGCCAAGGTTGGATATGCGCATTTCGACGCGTTAAGCCGCGATGGTTATGCCCTAAGCAGCTGGTATAAGAATGTAGGGGAAGAGGAAGGTACGCCGCTACCGGAAATTATCGGTATCCATTCGCACTTTCATCCGGAGGATCGGGCTGTCATGCTCGACTTTCTGGCTAAAGTGATCAAAGGCGAAAGTACGAAATTATGCAGGGATGTACGTATCCGCAGAGCCGACGGAAGCTATACATGGACACGGGTGAATGTATTGGTCCGTAACTACCGCCCGCAGGATAATGTCATCGAAATGCTGTGTATCAACTTTGATATTACCCAGCTAAAAGAAACCGAGCAAATGCTTATCAAAGCCAAAGAGAAAGCCGAAGAAGCGGATCGTTTAAAATCGGCCTTCCTTGCCAACATGAGTCACGAGATACGTACTCCGCTCAATGCGATCGTCGGTTTCTCAAGTATGCTGGAAGAAGCGGAGGATCAGGAAGAAAAGCATCAGTATATCACGATCATAGAAGATAATAACAAGTTATTGCTTCAGCTCATTTCCGATATCCTCGACTTATCGAAAATCGAAGCGGGAACTTTCGACATTATTCCTGAAAGGGTAAATGCGAAACAGCTTTGCAACGATCTGTTCCAGGCCATGCAAATGAAAGCGACTCCACAAGTAGAACTTCGCCTGAAAGATAATTTACCCGAACTGACGTTCACCAGTGACAAGAACAGACTGTATCAGGTATTGCTGAACTTTGTGACTAACGCATTAAAATTCACTTCCGAAGGAAGCATCACCATCGACTACAAGATAGACGGAAACGAAGTAAAATTCTCCGTTCAAGATACGGGAATGGGGGTAGAGTTGGAAAAACAGGAAGCTATCTTCAGCCGATTTGTAAAACTCAACAGTTTTATTCCCGGTACGGGACTCGGACTGCCTATCTGCCAAAGTATCGTCACGCAACTGGGAGGGAAAATCGGTGTGGAATCGGAACCGGGAAGAGGGTCTTGCTTTTGGTTCACCCATCCAATTAATTAAAGAAATCTCTTTTAAATAGCTCTGTCATCCCTCACTAAGTTCGGAATGGCAGAGCTAAACATTATTTTTCAGACAACAGTCCATTTTTATCGGTTTCTCTTCAGGAAAATACGGTCTGTAATAGTGCCCGGCAACTCTGATTCGTAGTGAGTCACCATAATCATCGTCTTGTCTTTGCGATGGCAGAAAGCTTCAATAATCTTCTTTACCATACGACGGTTGTAAGTATCCAGACCGTGAAGCGGTTCATCCAGAATCAGCAGTTCCGGGTCCTTCACAAAAGCACGTGCCAGCAATGCCAGCCGTTGTTCTCCACTGGAAAGTTGCAAAAAAGGTTTGTCTTTCAATTCCGCAATACCAAATATATCCATCCACCATTCGCAGATGGCCATTTGTTCCGGCTGGGGACGTTTGTACAGCCCGATGCTGTCATGAAGCCCACTGGCCACGATTTCAATAGCCGGCAGATTTTTGAGATAAGCACGATGCATCTCCGGACTTACATAGCCAATATGCTTTTTAATTTCCCAAATACTCTCCCCTGTACCCCGCTTCCGCCCGAAAAGACTGATGTCACAAGCATATGATTGTGGATTATCCGCACAGACAAGGCTTAACAAAGTAGATTTTCCGGCTCCGTTTTCACCGCTCAATGCCCATTTCTCACCACGTCGCACCGTCCAGTCGAGCTCTTTCAGAATAGTGCGGTCATCATACCGGATGCTGACTTTATTCAAATTGACCACTTCATCAGAATCGTAATTATTGCCACCATAGGGCAAATCAACGATACGTTGCTGTAACTCATCAAAAGAAACAGCTACATCCCTAGAACGAAAAGCTTCCAGATAGGCCTCACGTTCCATTTTGGAGTACACCGTCATTTTATCCACAGGAATTACGTGGGTAATAAATGAAGGAATATCATCCAGCATTGACAATACCAGAATAATCTGTACGGACGACATCTTTGTCAAGCGATCGAGTAAAGAGAACAACAACTCGCGGGTAGGTGCATCCAGCCCGATAAACGGATTATCCATAATCAATACGCGGGGAGCTGTCAGCAGAGTTTTGGCCAGCTGGAACTTACGCAGTTCGCCGCTGGAGAGAAGAATTATTTTCTTATCGAGCATCGGTTCTATGCGAAAAAGTTCAAATAGTTCTTGTTTCAGTTGTTCATCCTTAATTTCTCCCAGCATTTCACGAACATCGGGCGCTTCGTCCTGATCGTGGGCGTTCCAGCGTTGCTGATAGTAATAATTAGCATCCGCAGCCCCATAAGTGTCACGGAAAGCGATATACTTCACATTATCATAGACGGTCTGGGTGGCAGAAGGAGAAAAATCATATTGCAGCGTCCCTTCACGCAATGGGTATTTACCGATCAGCGTATCGACAAAAAGACTTTTTCCTCCCCCGTTGGGCCCTACAATTGCAATGTGTTCTCCGGCTGAAATCGTTGCCGTGATGGGTGCAGCTAAACGCACAAGCGGGTTGCGTGCCACGCCCCCCGCCATGTTGAATGTATTCTGAATCATATTCTTCTATTCTGTTCGATTATCAAAAGACTGAATTTACTTATATAAAATCAAAGCTGACTGACCGGGAATAATAACTTCCGGTCCGTTTTGTATGCCTAATCCACGTACATCTATCACTCCGTCTTTACATACCACTGTATATTTACCAACCGGAATAGTAAGCCTGGCAGGAGTAGGACGAGAATTAAATGCGACGATGATATCTTCCCAATGATCTCCATTTGCATGGTCTTTCAGACGGAAAGCAATCAGGTTGCTTCCTTCCACAGGAAGAAATTCCAGATGTTTTCGAACCTGTCCTGCATCTCCCATGCGGAAGGCCGGATGAGATTTACGCAGATCGATCAATCGTTTATAATACATGAAGACATCTCCGTTGGTGGTTTTGCGCCGCCAGTCGATGGCATTCACTGCATCCGGGCTCTTATAACTATTGTCCACGCCTTGCTTATCACGCATGATTTCTTCTCCGGCGTAAATAAACGGAATACCTTGTGAAGTAAAGACCACAGTCTGTGCCAGTTTATCGAGACGTATAAGTTGTTCGGGAGTGATGTCCGGCATGCTTGCCTTCAGTCGGTCTACCAAACACAGCCCGTCGTGACAGGAAACATAACTGATCATTTGCACAGGCTGTTTCGCCCACGGCTTTTGAGTATAATTAACCGAATCGCACTGTACTTGCGGATGCTCGATAGCGCCTGCTATGCCGAACTTTATGCTCATCTCCCCTCCCGGAATTCCGGCAAGAAAAGCTCCTTTGCGCTTATCACCTACAGGTCCGCAAAGCCCGTCACGCAGCTCGTCAGAAAAGACAGCAACTCCGGGTATCTGTGCTATATTTCCCTTCATTGCCAAGGAGTCAGCCGGATACTGAGGCGCCTCGGCAGCCCACCCCTCTCCGTAAATGCAAATGGTAGGATCGACCGCATTCACAGCCTTCCGTATCTCGTTCATCGTTTCTATGTCATGAATTCCCATCAAGTCGAACCGGAAGCCGTCAACATGATATTCTTTTATCCAATAAAGGACGGATTCTACCATAAACTTACGCATCATAAGGCGTTCGCTGGCAGTCTCGTTACCACAGCCTGAGCCATTTGCCAAGGTTTTATCTTCTTTCTGGCGATAGAAATAACCGGGAACGGTGCGCTCGAAGTTACTTTCATCGATATTGAATGTATGATTGTACACCACATCCATTATCACACGGATACCAGCTTTGTGCAGTGCCTGTACCATCTGCTTGAATTCTTTCACACGAGTGGCGGGCTGATAGGGATCAGTGGCATAGGAACCATCGGGCACATTATAGTTTTGCGGATCATATCCCCAGTTGTACGAATTTTCATTCAGTCTGGTTTCATCTACCGAAGCGTAATCAAAAGAAGGAAGCAGATGCACGTGTGTCACGCCCAGTTCAATCAGATGGTCGATACCTGTCAGTAACTTGTCGGAGTTCATCGTTCCATGTTCGGTCAGTGCCAGATATTTTCCTTTATTCTTCACTCCTGAAGTAGAATCGACCGAAAAGTCACGGTGGTGCATCTCATAAATAATCATATCGGCGGGAGACTTCAATGGAGGTCGGGTGTCACTCTCCCAACCGTCCGGATTGGTGGATTGCCAGTCGATAATGGCGGCCCGCTTCCCGTTTACTCCGACAGCACGGGCGTTTATTCCGGGAGTATCTCCCTGCCACTTGTCATCGATCTTCACATTGAAAGTATAGAACTTGCCAATAAGGTCCTTACTTACCACAGCTGTCCAGGTTCCTTCTTCCCCCGACTGCATCTTTACCGTTTCATAGGCATGTCCGCCCTCGCCTGCCTCATAAAGCATCAGACGTACTTCATCTGCCGTAGGCGACCAAAGAGTAAACTTCGTTGCCTCCGGTGTATACTCCATTTCAATCAGACTTCCTGTACGGACCGGATATAATTCATAAGACATATATTCCTTTTTCGCAGTAGTACAACTCATTACTGTCGTCACCGTAGTCACCCCTAATATCGCTAAATAATTGGTTCCCATTTTCATACTAAACCTCCCCTGCGGTACTCACACTACCTTCGCACTTACTTGTTTATAACTTTTCTCACTCCCAGCCTCTTTCATTGCGGGTTTATTTTACTTTATCGGGATTTTTCGCAATAAAATCTTTCCAACTGCTATATCCTTTTTCCATTGCCGGACGTCCCATTTGCAGAAAATGACAATAGGCTGCCGCCAAACCGTCCGTCGCATCCATAAAGGTAGGCATCTCTTCTTTGGGAAAATGCAGCATACGCTGCAGCATATCCGCTACTTGTTCCTTTGATGCCTGTCCATTTCCGGTTATAGCCATCTTGATCTTCAAAGGAGCATATTCTGTGATCGGAATATCACGGCTCAATGCCACTGCCATCGCCACTCCCTGAGCACGTCCCAACTTCAACATGGACTGTACGTTCTTGCCGAAAAAAGGAGCTTCGATAGCCAGTTCGTCAGGCAGATAGCTTTCGATGATACTTAATACCCGTTCGTGAATATGCCGCAGCTTCAGATAATGATTGGCAAATTTACGTAAATCGATAATTCCCATCGCGATCATCTCAGGCTTAGTCCCTTTCACGCGCAAGACTCCATATCCCATGATGGTCGTACCGGGGTCTATACCCAAAATAATCTTTTCTTTTACCGGTTGAATCACTCTACTATCTCCATCAATGTCGGAAAACCGACTACTTTATCCTTGAATATTTTCGTAAGTTCGTCATTCAGCCGCACTCCCTGTTCCATGTGCCAGCGATGCAGCAATCCACTACTCTCTACTTCCCATTGCAGAGAATAAGAACTTCCGTCGTCCCGATGGCTCAGTATCCGACAGATACGCGGTGCTTTCAACGTCCCGTGTTTCTGTACTTCAGGTATATAGCTTTCCTTTATCCAAATCAAAAAATTATCGTGAACAGCATCGTCCACCTGAAAAGTTGTATTATAAATCAGCATATCATCTGTCCTTTCAATAAATTATTTTCCGCAAACATAGCAATTATTTCAGAATATTCCATTATATTTGCGCCAACAAAAGCAAAACGTTGACAAACGTTATATCAGTGGCATAAAAATGGGGCGTTAGCTCATCTGGCTAGAGCGCGACACTGGCAGTGTCGAGGTGATGAGTTCGAGTCTCATACGCTCCACTTAAAAAGCTGTTAATCAACTGATTAGCGGCTTTTCTTTTTTTTGTATAACATACCTAAACACATCAAAATCTCCCCTTAATTAGGGGTTGTTACACATTTTTGTTACACATTTTTGTTACACAACACATTATTAAGCCGCTGATAATCAATGTTGTTCTAAACACTGGTTATGGAACAGATATTTGTCTCCAAAGAAGCTATATTCTATCTACGCCAAGTAAGGCAAGATAAAGCAACTACTATCTATATGATGGTACGAATACATGGTAAGCAGTTCAGATTATCCACTTCTGTTAAAGTAATCCCATCCCAATGGAATCAAAAGAAACAAATGGCTTATGTAAGCCCTATGTTATGTGAACTAGATAACTATAATAATCAAATAGTCAACTCTAGACTTAATGTGGTAAAAAAGCGATATAATGATTTTATAGAATATATTTGCAATAATCCACAAAATGCACTAAATTGCAATACTATAATCAAAAAATACATATATACCGACAATATGGCTAAAAAAAATATAGACTTAGATATTATATCTTTTCTAAGAAAAAGCATCAGTGCCGATAATGAATTAAAAGGTAGTACACAAAACAACTACCAAAAAGGAGTTGCCGCACTTCATGCCTTTCTAAAATTTAGAGAAACCAACGGAGAACCTAAAATTACTTCATTCAAAGAATTCAATACCGAATTCTTCTGGACAATGGCAGACTATCTACCCATGCATTATAAGAAAGACAATGATAAGCCATATTCAATCACAACAATTAACGACTTTTTAAAACTAGCAAATATCGTAGTTACTAAATATGGTATTAAAGGTGGCTATCTAACTGTAGCAGAAGCTAAATCTATTGGTTATAAACAATTGACTAATAAGACTTCTAAAGAAAATGAAATTTTTCTACGTAATGATGAAATTATGAAACTATATCGTTACCAGCCACTAAATAAATTAGACGAAATAGTTCGTGATGTATTCTTACTGGAATGCCTTACTGGTCAAAGAATACAAGATACATTACGATTGGATGAAAACATTCAAGAAATCATGGGAGTTAAACAAATAATCATTGTTCCGAAAAAGGTAGAAAAGAAAAAATTAAAGATATGCCTACTATTTGATATTGCAGAAAAATTACTAATAGAAAAATATAATTATCAAGTACCACCATGCACCAAAGACCAAATCAATCATCGTATCAAACGAATCGCAAAAGAGGCTGGCATTTGTGGAACAGAAACACTAAGTAAGCATTATGGCGGCAATGCACAAGTAACCACTACTATGAAGGAAAGATATAATTGCATAGCTTCGCACACTGGACGTAGAACATTCGTCAGTCTACTAGTTTTACGAGATTGGAAATATGAAAAAATCGGCAAATTTACTGGACAAAGTGTAAAAACAGTAGAACTGTATGACAAGACCTCTGTTGTCGATTATGAAATCTTCAAAAAAACACCAAAGGAAGACATTGTTATGTTCATCAACGAAAATGATAGTATCCCAAAAATCAAATTAAACAATCCTCAAAACCAAGTAATCAAGCAAGCAAAAGAGGAAACCGAAATAACTATTAATCAAGTAATTGATAGAACGAAAGAAATTTTGACCTTATTAGATGTCCCTCCTATCGAATGGGTTAATTTAAACGATATAGATGAATTATACTATCTAATATATACGCAAGAAGTTAAATTAGAAAGCATTGGCTTTAATAGGCAACTAATTAAAGATATCAAGAAAATCAACAATCTAAAAGATAAATATCTGATTTTAAATAAAATAAAAGAACAATACACAATGACTAATTCCTTTATTGAATCAGTAAAGCACGAACGAGAAACGCAGTTACTATAATTCCATGCGTAGGTAACTTCTAGCTGCACCTACTAGAAGTTACCTCACCTTATATCACGAATCGGATATATAGCTATACCCTTAAAAAAAAATTCCAGAAAAAAATTAGCTTGCCAGTTGAAAGTGATTTTTAAAAATTTCAATTAATTCATCATTATTATAATTAGGATTAATACGTTTGGCTCTTCGTATAAATGTCTGTACCATTGCTTTTATATCATTTTTATCGCTAATATCATAGAAACCTTCATTAATATCATTGTCCATTTCTGACAAAATTATTTCTGATTGATAGTCATAGTAGGCTTTATCCAAATTTTGAATTGGTCTTTCTAACTCTATATTGCTTTCTTCTTCTTTTTTTATAAAATTAGAATGTCCATTTCCCTTCTTATACTTGGTAATTCCCATTTCTTTACGAAATCTTTGTAGGGTTTTCGCAGATATTTCTAATCCACACTCTTTAAATACTTCAAGGTTAGCCTTGTCAGTCAAACTCGCATCAAACAAATCACCGATTTTACTATATGTAATATATTTTCTAGAAAGATTCCTAACTTGACATCTAGTTAAACCATATTTAATGCAATATTCGTCATTCACAATATATTTTCTTTTTTCCATCCTTCTATTGATAGCCTTATAATCTTCTAAGTTAGCATTATAGGAAGATTGAGCTATCTCTACTAATTGCTTCTTATTAATATAATCGTTACTGTTATCTATGAAATAATGTAGCTCATTCACTAAACAGTGTAATAGGTGTTCAAAAGTTAAGTTATCCATCATTAACCTTCTCAAAATGCCATTGATATATAGTTTCTTTTTTCTCCCCTCACCATCCTTTATTTTCCTCGCTCTAGAACTTTTGCCACGTTCTTCCCCATGTTCATCATAATTTATGTTATATATCCAATATCTCATAATCTCAATATAATTAGGTGGGAGAATAATATAGGGAGTATCCGCATCAACTGGCTTCAAAGGAGTATGTTGAAAAAAGCAATACTTATCATTATATTTTTCTATTAAAGCTGTATATGACATATTATTAAAATCAGCTATATATTCTTTGTCTTGAATTGGACATTCTATTCTTATATTGCTTTTCTCTTCTTTTTTTATAGAATTAGAATGTCCATTTCTTGTATCCTTATTATCCAATTGAAATTGCTCAATAGAATAGACTATGTTAGTATTGATTAGTTCACATTCAGTATGGCTACCTAACACCGCTTGCGAAATATTACGTCCACACCCATCATTAATAGATATATTATTCTTACTCTTAATAATATCATATATTCCTCTATATACATCTATATTAAGAATCTCTCTATCGAAAAAGTATAAAAGCCTATATCTATTCCCTTTTCCCACTAATCCATGACTATATGTGGTATAAGCAATAGTAGGTTTTATTTCAATGTTCTTAATAAGTCCAGCTAAATTAGACTCAACATCATCATCCAAGTCGAACATGACAAAACTAGTTCCAATAATGTTGTCATTGCTACGATGTAACTGCGTGATTATTGAATTATAATCCGTTGTATAATTAGCAGATAATACATTCCCATGTTTAATGCTAGCTATAATATCGTCCAATGATAAACTTCTTCTGACATACTGGACTGTCATAAATTCTTTTTTACTTGGTTTTTTGCTAAAGTTCTGCAAAGAAACCGTAACATTAAATTTCATAGTATTTTTTTTAAGGTGGCTCTAAAAGCCTTATATTAGTTTCTAGTGGCATTTGGGGAGACAGTTAAGACTAGAAATCCTCTTTATTACTCATTCACATGAATAACCCCCTATTTATTCAAAGATATAAAAAAAAATTGGTAATTCCAAATATTTTACAAATAAAATATATTTATATTTGAAGTAAGTTCTACTCATACTTCATAAATATAACAATAAAAAGAAAAGTCTATTTTTTATGGAACAAAAAAAACAAAACAGCTCAATTTCTACACAAGGACGTAGTAGAGAAGGTAATTTAAATCCAATGTATGGTAAGCGACAGTCACTTGAAACAAAACAGAAGATTTCCGATTCACAGAAAAAAAGATATGAAATTATCCGACAAAAATTAAAATCTGAAAATGTAAATTTGAATGAACTAATGGGCAGTACCGATAAAGACGCTAGAATAGGTTTGCTCAAGCAATGCTTTTTCACTGATACAATTGGTTTCAAAGATATGCAACAAGCACTTGACTTTGTAACTATTGTGTCAGATGGAATTGACAGTAATTACTTAAAAAAGGTCATAAATAATGAGTTAAATAGTTATTTATCAACACTCAACAAACACCTCTAGTAATCCCCACTTTTAGTACATATAGCTTTAGAAGCATTGTAACACAAGAAATAACCGTTCATCGTTCATCGAGACGGTTATTTTTGTTCTACACTTTCTCGTTTACGTCCTCGATTCCCTTCTTTTGATAGAAGAATCCCTTTTCTGATTATACATTTTGCATTTTGATATGGCTTTTCACTTGATAAACCATAATTTCTCAATGAACCATAACTAATTCCTATCATTTCTGTAGTAAAATATTCATAAATATTGGCAAGTGAACCAAAATAATGATGTTCACCATTGGTAAACTCTAAATGAATCACCGTTCTTTCCTTCTTCTCTGTCTTCATAATCCCAATTTTACTGCAAAAATAAGAATTATATTACATTTATTTATTAAATGTCATTAGTTTAACTGGAATTAACCGCAAAATATTGCATTAATTAAATATATGTCATAAATTTGCGATGAATTAATGAAAATGATGTAATAATTTTAATAATAATGATATGAAAGCAATTCAAATTAATGAAAATAATGTAGTTATTAATTCAATTAAGTGTATGAGCCATGAAATAGACATTCCAACCTCTATTTGCAAGGGATTACTTATCGAAACTTTGAAAAAACGTATGATGAGAGGAGAGGTAGTTCGCTTCTGCTATCAGAAATTAGATGGTAGTATCCGTTACGCTGTTGGAACGCTTCAAGCTGATGCAGTTCAAGCACATATCAACGGTGGGGGAATCCCTAAGAGGTTTCATGGTATGTTCGTTTACTTGGATTTGCAGAAAATGGCATGGCGAGGATTTAAAGAAGAAAGGATTATAGGAATTGTAGATTAATTGAGGGGGATTAACTCCCCTTCTTTTTTATATTACATATATAAATTAAATGTCATATATTTAACTGGGTTTAACGCTAGAATATTGCATATAATCAATATATGTCATATCTTTGCAGAGTAATAAGAAATAAGAATAATACTTAAAGATTAGAGATATGACAACAATGGATAAAGTAGAGAAAGCACTCCAAATGATTAACGAACATGACTGGTGGTGGGCATGGGCAGAGTATTGTGGTGATGCGCGTGACAAAGCGTATGGACACATGAGAGCATTTGTGGAGTTTATCGCTGAAATCTCTGATGTAACTATCGCTTCTACCTTACGTGAGTTATGGGAAGTTACCGCTCACAAGGCTTGGACGGATGATAAAGAAAAGAAAGCTAAGTATGAATCGATTAGAGTAGAACTGATGGCTACTATTTTTCCATCAGAAATCAAAATTGCTGCATAAATCAATATTCACTTCTGTAATTATTGAATATAATCTGATTATCAACAATTTAATAATATAGAGTTTTATAATAGATTCAAAAGACACAAAATTCACATAAAAGAGAATATTATGAGTTTAAAAAATAGTAATGTAACAAGCGACTACATTGAATGGGATTCTATGTTATCTCTAGTCCGTAAATTATATAGAGACAAGGAATATCGCTTATCCCTATTAATTGGGTGTGGCTGTTTCTTTGGATTACGGATTTCAGACCTATTAACTTTAACATGGACTATGTTATTAGATAATGATAGATTCATGCTCATTGAGAAAAAAACTGGAAAAAGAAGAGAAATCAAAATTAATGGTGACTTTCAAAAACACATAAGAGAGTGTTATAAAGTACTGAATATTACGAATAAGAATGAGAGTTGTTTCATTAGTCGTAAAAAAATGGTTTATAGCACGCAACGCATTAATGTTTTATTTAAAGAAGTAAAATCAAAATATAGTTTGAAAGTAGAACATTTCTCAACGCATAGCATGAGAAAAACTTTTGGTAGAAAAGTCGTTGAGGCTGCTGGTGAAAATTCTGAATTTGCTCTAATCAAGTTATCAGAATTATTCAATCATTCAGATGTACAAACCACGAGACGGTATTTAGGACTAAGAACCGAAGAATTAATGGAAACATACGATATGCTAAATTTCTAATTATAAAAATATTAACTTTGTAAAAAATAACAGCTCACAAGGATGTTCTTATGCTAATAAATTCTTAAATTTGCAGCGCAACAAATAGTTGCGGACATAATTTAGGAAGCGTTTAGCTCTTATTCCGTGCTAAGGAATCTCGACAACTCATTAGTGTGGTGGAATATGGATAGAACGTCTCTCCCTTTGGTTTGTTATATGTGTACTTCATATATGGCAAAGGGTGTGAGCTGTTTTTTCTTTTCTACCACATAGGCAGTCGAGAGCCTCTTAGTACAGAAAGGAACTAATTGGCTCACACTTTCTTTTTTATATCTATCATTCAAATACTAAAAGCACTATTGAGCCACAGTGCAACCTATAAAAAAATGGCATTAATTAAGTGCAGTAGCTGTGGGCAGATGATTTCAGACAAGGCGAAAAATTGCCCTAAATGTGGTACTCCAGTAGAAATACCATTAAAATGTGAAGAATGCGGTGAGAGTGTTTCACCACACTCTGTTAGTTGTCCAAATTGTGGTGCACCTTTCAAATCTCCAATGACACAATGTGAAGAATGTGGTGAAAGTATCCCACCACACTCCGCTAGTTGTCCAAATTGTGGTGCACCTTTCAAATCTTCAATGATACAATGTGAAAAATGCGGAGAAATGATTCCTAATGACTCTGTGTTCTGTACTCATTGTGGAAGACCAATTAAGAGCACTATCAATCATAAATCCAATATATCCACTTCTAAATTGAAAATATTATGGAAAGGGAAGTATGCTGCAACACAATGTAGTGTTAAAATATTAATCAACAATGAATTTATTGGAGAATATTCTTATAATAATGGATTCTGTATAGAAGTACCAATAACATCTTCGGAGATGTCCATAGGAGTAGTTTGTAATAGAATAAAGAGAGAATTTAGATTCCAATTGAGTCATAACATAGATTATACTTGCAATCTCATAATGCCCAATGGACTCAGTGCCATAGCTGGATTTTCTTATGAATTATCTGATAGTAATGGTAATGTACGAAAAGATACTGATAAACTAGGAATCGGAATGATAATCTTGACATTTTTAGTTCCTCTTATTGGAATTATCTATTATTTTATGAAAAAGACAGAGTTTCCAGTGAAAGCAAAGACAGCACTATTTTGTGGATTAACAGCAACAGTAATTTATCTCTTACTATCATATAATAATTAATAGACTACATAGTTATAACGCAATTATTATATACCATACAAAATACATAGTCTCAATAACGTCACAAAAAGTCTAATAATTTAATAGTGTCAATTATGTCTTTAATTAAATGTCAAAATTGCGGAAATCTAATTTCAGATAAAGCTAGTGTATGCCCTAAATGTAATACATCAGCTAAGAACAACAATACTCAAGGAGTTCTCAAAACAAAATCGGAAGTGGAACCAACTCCTCTTCCAATTACCCATAAACAAGTAAATTACAACAATAAAACCTCTACCAAACGAAGTTATATTGTTATTTCCTTTATCTTATCATTAGCCATTATAGGATATTTTCTATTCTATTTTCTTTATAAGGGTAATAACGAAATCAATAAAGATACATCTTCTATAAAAATAGAAAATGATAATACTATTAAAGAAGAGGTGGCTAATACAGTGAATACAGAAACGATATGTCCAGAGCCACGATGTGGCGGTAGAGAAGTTACCAATGTAGTGGCCGTAGCTTCCCATACATTGGAGAGTCAAGGCTCAAACACCTATCAAGCTGCAAATATGTTAGATGACAACTATAATACCGCATGGGCTACCCATTTTACTGGCGAGAATATAACGTTAGCATTTCTGATGAACTCCAACAATTTATATAAAATGTCTATATCTAATGGATACGGCAAGACATCTGAATTGTTTGAAAAGAATAGTCGTGCAAAAGATATTAGAATCTATATCAATGGAAAATTTATTTGTGATGAAGAGTTATCTGATTTATGGATACCACATTATATAACATTTGATAAAGAATACAACAATGTAACAGAAGTGAAAATTGTAATATCATCTGTTTACAAGGGTAGTAAATACAACGACCTTTGTATTTCAGAAGTTTCATTTTTTGAAAAAGAAAATAACTAAAAATAATAAATTATGTATTGTAGAAAATGTGGAGCAGAGCAAAGAGAAGGGAATAATTTCTGTTCAAAATGTGGTACTCCTTTTTTTAAAGAAAATAATTCTGACAGCATAGAACCATATTTAACACCTAATCAAAATGATTCAATAATTAGTAAAGAAGATAATTCAGCTATAAATAAGGCGTTATTTCCAAAGAATAATTGCAATTATAAATTAGGAAATGGCGATGTACAAAAAAGGAAATATCTGTATTACCTATTCATGGGAATAGCTGTCATAGTTATTATATATTTTGGAACCAACAATCTTGATTCTGAAATGAGTGCTACAGAATATTCCAGCTACTCAAACGACTATAGTTCTAATAGTGTACAAAGCAACGAAAGAGATACAGAATTAGATAACTATGTTGGAAGGTGGATGGCTTATATAGACTTTAATGTACCATTAATGAGAGTAACTATTGAAGACGATTATAGTGGTACAATTGAGGTTTTTAATAGCTATGGTAATGTACAACTGACGATAACATTCTATGAATGTTATATTCAAAATGGTTACATATTCTTCAATTCAAATGAGACAAGCTCAACTCCTAGATTGAAAGCTGAATGTGGTAATCTATATGGAGATGATGGGAAAAATTTAATAAAAATGAGATAATTGCAATTATATAATTCTCTAAAATCAAGCAGTATGAAACAAAAAATGTTCTATTTAATCAGTATTTTATTGTTAGGTATGTCATGTATAACCAGTTGTTCAGGTGATGATGATGAAAAAGAAAACCTTGAAAACAACTTTATTGAAATTAATAACGTAAAATACTCTTTGGGTTATACCACTTTAATGGGTGGTTGGTATGAGGACTGGCAAGGTGGCGACTTTACCGTTTCTGTTAATGTAGAAGAAGCTGGAGTAACATTTGTATATTATTACAAATTCGACTTTGACAGTTCCACTTATCCGCAAAAAGGTGATGAATTCTCCACTATGAATTTAACACTAAAAGCTGGCGATAATGCAAGTTCTTTTTATGGTAAAGAACTGACTTACGAAAGTGGTAGTGCAACTGTAATTAACACAAACAAGTCCGAAAGTGAAATTACAATTCAATTTAAACAATTAAAGATGGCAAACGAAAGTAAAAGCTATACATTCAACGGAATAGCAACATTGATGTTTTCATACGAAAATTAAGAATTGCTACTATTAACGTGATGAGGCTGACATAAACTGTCAGCCTTTTTTATACGTAAGCCCCCGATAAAGTACCCGTTGTCTTTGTATCTTTAAGTCTCGATCTTT
>ENA-ORVC01001449-ORVC01001449.1-human-gut-metagenome-genome-assembly--contig:-NODE-1449-length-19561-cov-5.237158_pt1 | contig 19561 bp, 18 predicted proteins | sample MGYA00242092_ERZ509234 | MGnify/ENA primary metagenome ERZ509234 (study PRJEB26280, sample SAMEA2338800) | human gut metagenome | biome: human gut; feature: human-associated habitat; material: faeces... | reverse complement strand
GCCTTCTCTTCCGGACGTATCCCGCAGATCTCCGTCATCATGGGTCCCTGCGCGGGCGGCGCGGTCTACTCCCCCGCCCTGACGGACCTGATTGTCATGGTGGAAAAGGAGAGTCAGATGTTTATCACCGGTCCCGCGGTGGTAGCGGCCACCACGGGCGAGGAGATCTCTGCGGAGGATCTGGGCGGAGCGGATACCCATACCACTATGTCTGGAGTGGCACACCTTTCCGCGCGCAGCGAAGAGGAGGCCCTGGGAGCGGTCCGATGCCTGCTCAGCTATCTCCCCTCCAAGGCAGGAGCTCGGCCCCCCCTAATGGATTTTACCGAGCATGAGGAATTACAGCCTCTGCTGGACACGGTGATTCCCGACGACTCCTCCCTGCCCTATGACATGCACGATGTTGTCCGCATCCTTTTAGATGAAGACAGCGTAATGGAGTTGCAGCCCTATTATGCCGACAACATTATCACCTGCTTCGGCCGCCTGGGCGGGCACAGCGTGGGCGTAATTGCCAATCAGCCCTTTTCTATGGGCGGAAGCCTGGACATCAACGCTTCAGACAAGGCCGCCCGCTTCATCCAGCTCTGCGATGCCTTCGGAATTCCGCTGATCAACCTGGTGGATGTACCGGGCTTCCTGCCCGGCGCCGACCAAGAGCACGCCGGCATCATCCGCCACGGAGCCAAGCTGCTCTATGTCTACTCGGTGGCGGAGGTGCCCAAGCTGACCGTGGTGCTGCGCAAGGCCTATGGCGGCTCCTATCTGGCCATGTGCTCCAAGGATTTGGGCGCGGATTTTGTATACGCCTGGCCCACCGCGGAGATTGCGGTCATGGGCGCGGCCGGCGCGGCCAACGTGGTCTTCCGTAAAGAGATCCAGGCGGCGGAGGATCCGAAAGCGGCCCGCCGGGAAAAAATTCAGCTCTATTCCGAGCAGTTTGCCACGCCATATATGGCGGCCTCCCGCGGCTTCGTGGATCTGGTCATCCGCCCCTCGGAGACCAGGGCGCGGCTGCTGGAGGCGCTGGAGCTGCTGATCAATAAGGAGCGGCAGCCCCATCCCCGGGGGAATATGCCGCTGTAAGGAGTTGAAACGAGATATGGGTATTATTCCATACACAGCCATGACCTACGGTCTGACGGCGGTGATTTCCCTGCTGGTGGTGGCCATCATCGTGGGTATCAGCAAGCTGACCAGCCGCCCGGGCCAGACGGACGACGGAGAGGGGGAGCCGTAACATGGAGTTCTTTATGCAGCTGTTTCCCGGCATCGGAACCTTCTTTGCGGTGGAACCCGTAATCGCGGTGGCCCGTATTGTCCTCATTGTATTCGGCTTTGTTTTGGCCTGCCTGGGGTTCAAGCGGACGCTGGAGCCGCTGATCATGGTTCCGATGGGAATCGGCATGATGGCGGTGAACTGCGGCATGATGTTCCTTACTTCCGGAACCGTCGGCAATCTGCTGCTGGACCCGCTTGTCTCCGATGCTTCGGCCATTGTGGATGCCATGCAGGTCAATTTTCTCCAGCCAATCTATAATCTGACCTTTTCCAACGGTCTGATTGCCTGTCTGGTCTTCATGGGCATCGGAGCACGGAGCGAGATCAGCTTTTTGCTGGCAAAGCCCTGGAGCTCCATGATTATCGCCATTTTTGCTGAAATGGGAACCTTTGCCGCGCTGGCGGCGGGCGTACTGGCCTTTGGGCTGACGCCGGAGCAGTCTGCCGCTATGGCTACGATCGGCGGTGCGGATGGCCCCATGGTACTCTTTTCCTCTTTGATGATGGCTCCTGAGCTGTTTGTGCCCATCTCCATCATTGCATATCTGTACTTAAGCCTGACTTACGGCGGATATCCCTACATCATCAAGCTGATGGTGCCCAAAAAGTACCGCGGCATTGACATGTATGTTGAGGTTCCCGAGGTCTCTCAAAAGTCCAAATTCCTGTTTATCATCATCACCTGTACCGTCCTCTGCCTGCTGCTGCCCGTAGCCGCTCCCCTGCTGCTGTCCTTCTTCATCGGCATGGCCGTAAAGGAGGCCAAAATCAACAAGTACACGGAGCTGCTCGAGGAGGGCCTCTCCTATTTCGGCACCTTCTTCCTGGGCCTGATCCTGGGGGTGCTGTGCGAGGCCTCCACCATTCTCAATCCCACTGTGATCATTATTCTGGTCATCGGGATTCTTGCCCTGGCTATCTCCGCGGTGGGCGGCCTGCTGGGCGGCTGGCTCATGTATTTGGTGCACAAAGCCAAGCGCGAGGACTTTAACCCCACCATCGGCATCGCCGGCGTTTCCTGCGTGCCCACCACCGCCAAGCTGGCCCAGCACGCCGCCCAGGATGAAAATCCCTTCGCCGTTATCCTGCCGGTGGCCATGGGTGCCAATATCTCCGGCGTCATCACCTCCGCCATTGCCGCCGGTATCTTCGTCACCACCATAGGCATGGTGTAAAAACGATGCACAGTGATATTTGATTAAGGGAGGAACTTATTATGGAAATCAAAGCACGCATCCCCGGCACCATTGTCGCCATCAACGTCAAGCCCGGCGACACCGTAAAGGCCCGCGATAACCTGGGCACTATGGAGGCCATGAAAATGGAGCAGCCCATCCCCTGCCCAAAGGATGGAGTTGTCAAGGACGTACTGGTCTCCGTCGGCGACAAGGTCAAGTCCGGCGCCGTGCTGCTGTCCATCGAGTGACCGTCCGGCGCCGCCCCTGAGGAAGAGAACCCCCTCTCAAATCTATCAGAAAGGATGCCAGGAGCGCCTTTGGGCGGCTTCCGGCGTTGGTGATTCAAATGGGAGAGATTTTTGAGCTCATCATGGTCATTTGCTTCGGCCTGTCCTGGCCGCTGTCTGTCTATAAGTCCGCAAAGTCCCGCACCGCCAAGGGGAAAAGCCTGTTCTTTGAGGTGTTCATCTGGACAGGCTACGTCAGCGCCATCATTGGCAAGATTGTCACCCAGAACCTGACCTATGTATTCTATTTCTACATCCTCAACATCGTCATGGTTTCCATCGACATCTGCCTCTATTTCCGCAATCGCCGCCTGGACGCGCTGGCCAGCCGAAAGGCGTAATGTATGGAGGCGTGAAATATGGAACGTATTGCTGCATCCCTGCGCGATAAGATCAAGAGCGTGGAAGAGGCCGCGGCACTGATCCAGTCTGGAAGTGTGATTGGCTGCTCCGGCTTCACCCTGGTAGGCGAGCCCAAGGCGGTGCCCCACGAGCTGGCCCGTCAGAAAAAGGCCGACCACTTGACCATTCTGACCGGAGCCTCAGTAGGGGATGCCCTAGATGGTGAGCTGACCAGAGCGGGTCTGCTGTCCATGCGGTATCCCTATCAGAGCAACAAGTCCATGCGCAACGCCATCAATGCGGGCGAAGTGGGCTACTCCGATATGCATTTAAGCCATATGCCGGAGTTTATTAACCGAGGCGGTCTGCATATTGACTTTGCCTTGGTGGAGTGTGCCGCTGTCACGGAGGATGGCGTGATCCCGTCTGCGGCAGTGGGCGCTTCCGACTGCTTCTTGTACCAGGCGGATCAGATTATTCTGGAGGTCAATGAGGCTCTTCCCTTGGAGCTGTACGGCATGCATGACATCTACCGAGTAGGACATGAGCCGATCCCGCTTACGGATGCCACACAGCGCATCGGAACCGCTGCAATTCCGTGTGACTTCCGCAAGATTGCCGCCATCGTTGTGACCAATGATCCGGGCGGCTGCCCTGTGTTTAAAGAGCCGGACGAGGTCAGTGCGGCTATCGGGGCGCACATCATCTCTTTCCTGAAGGAGGAGGTGGCAGCCGGCCGGCAGCCGGCCTCGTTGTCCCCCATCCAATCGGGCGTGGGCAGCGTGGCCAATGCTGTACTGGCCGGTCTGGGAAGCAGCGGCTTTACCGGCCTGCGCATGTATACCGAAGTCGTACAGGACTCTGCGCTGGAGCTGATCTGGGAGGGAAAGATGGCAGGGGCCTCCACTACGGCGGTTTCTCTCTCCCAGAAAAAGCTGGAACTGTTTTATGAAAACATTGATTTCTTCCGGGAGCGGCTGGTAATCCGCCCCCAGGAGATTGCCAACAATCCGGAGCTGGTCCGGCGCCTGGGGCTGATCTCCATGAATACCCCCATTGAATGTGATCTGTACGGCAACGTCAACTCCACTCACATCATGGGAAATAAGATGATGAACGGCATTGGCGGCAGCGGAGACTTTGCACGCAATGCGGGACTGACCATCTTTGCCACAGCCTCGGTGGCGAAAGAGGGGGCGATCAGTTGTATCGTCCCCATGTGTTCCCACATCGACCACACGGAACACGATGTGCAGGTAATTGTCACGGAGCAGGGACTGGCGGATCTGCGCTGGAAATCGCCGCGGCAAAGGGCGGAACTGATCGTGGAACGCTGTGCGCACCCTCAATATCGTCCGCTTCTGCGCGAATACTTAAAGGACGCCGCAAAATATGGGGGACATACTCCCCATAATCTCCAGCAGGCGCTCTCCTGGCACACGAGATATCTGGATACCGGAACTATGCTGCCCGGGTAGGATACGTGCCAAAGTTTGCAGCCTGTCAGGCAGCCCCATTCGGAGCTGCCCGGCAGGCTGCAACTGATATCTCGAGAACTGCCGGGTGTGCGGAATGCAGATGCAGGAAGGCGGTGAGGAAATGATGACGAAAAATGCGGTTCAGCAAATCGAGGAGGCTGAACACAAGGCGAAAGAATACCAAGCTCTGGCTGTGGAGCAGGCAAAGAAACTGCCCTCTGATGCGGAGCGGCAGGGGCAGGCCGCACTGGAGCAGGCGCTCCGTGAGGCGGAGGCACAGAGGCGGGAACAGGATACACAAGCGGAACAAGCTGCGCAGCTTCGTGCAGACGCGATTATGACGGAGGCGCGGCGCGCCTGTGACGACCTGCGGAGGCAGGCGGAAGAACGGCTTGCAGACGCGGCCGCACTTATTGTCAGAAGGGTTGTGGGAGACTCATGTCTATTGTCAAAATGAAACGGCTGCGTATCTTCGGCATGGCATCCGACTGTGAGGAACTCCTTCGGAAACTCCAGCATCTTGGCTGCGTCGAACTTCGTGCGCCAACACAGCCAAGTTCAGATCCAGGCTGGCAGGGTTTTACCGCAAAGAGCGACGGGGCGCTGGCAAATGCACAGCTCAGGATGGACGAGTTTCGCACCACGCTGGAGCGGCTGAAGCGCTGTTCCCCTACAAATAAAAAAGGTCGCTTCCCCTCCCGGCCCCGAATTACGGAGCGGGAACTGTTTGACCGACAGATAGTTCTGGAGGCGGAGGAAACGGTCGAACGCGTTGCCGCGCTTGAAAAAAAGCGCGACAGTATCTGTGCTGAACAGAACAAGCTTATCGGGCAGAGAGAGGCCCTGACGCCCTGGCTGGGGCTGGACGTTCCCCTGGATACCGTTTCTACGAAACATGTATTAGTGCTGTTCGGGACGCTCTCCGGCCTGGCAAGTCATCAGGCGGTGGAGGCCGCCCTGGCCGAGACGACCGAGCTCTGCCAGGTACAATGGGCGGGCCGGGCCGGAGAGCTGCAATATGTACTGGTACTCTGTCACCGAAAAGCAGGGGATGCCGCGCGGGACGCCTTAAAAAACTTTGGCTTTACCGCCACAAGCTTTCGAGGTTGGAAGGGGACCGCCCGGTCAAACATCGATCAGATTGAGGATCGGCAGAGGATACTTTCACAGGAACTAGAGGCATGCCGGGCTCGGCTGGCACAGGAGGCCGGCCACCAGACAGCGCTTCAGATCTGCATAGACCGCATGACCCAGGATATCCAACGTATGGAGGCGAAAGAGAAACTGCTCTCCTCTACATCCACGTTTTTTCTGGAGGGTTGGGTTCCGGCGGAACAGCTTTCCGACGTAGAGCATCTGCTCTCGCAGTACTCCGCCGCCTGGGAGGCCACTGATCCGGAGCCGGACGAATACCCTCAGGTGCCTGTCAAGCTCAAAAACAACCGGCTCACTCGCCCTCTCAATATGGTCACCGACATGTATGTCTATCCCGCCTATGACGGGGTGGATCCCAACCCGCTTATGGCTCCCTTTTTCATCTTCTTTTTTGGAATGATGATGGCCGATATGGCTTACGGGCTTCTCATGCTCGCCGGTGGCATTTTTATGCGCAGGAAGCTGCGGCCGAGCGGAACGATGGAGCATATGGCCGGGCTTTTGATCCTGTGCGGGATCAGTACGTTTGTGATGGGAGCGCTTACCGGAAGCTTCCTGGGTGACTTTCTCCCCCGTCTGGCGAAGCTGATCCGCCCGGACACAACCTTTACCGCTCTGCCCGCGCTCTTTACTCCCCTTACGGATACGCTGGCTATCCTGATTGGTTCTCTGGCCTTGGGGCTGCTGCAGGTACTGATCGGTATGGCCATCAGTGTTGTGCGGAAGGTACAAGCGGGCACCTGGACTGATGCGCTGTGGGACGAAGGAACTTGGTGGATTATTTTGGCAGGGGTGGCCCTGGCGGTGGTAGGCATCGGAAATTTGGGCGGATATCCCATTGTCCTTTTGATTGGGCTTCTCATGCTGCTCTACGGGGGAACCCGGAATGCAAAGGGCTTCGGGAAGCTCACTGCTTTGATTGGGACGGTATACAATGGAGCCACCGGCTTTTTCAGTGATATCCTGTCTTACGCGCGCCTTATGGCGCTAATGCTGGCTGGCAGCGTCATCGCGCAGGTGTTTAATACCCTGGGTGAGGTAACCGGCTCGGTGGCAGGCTTCGTTATCATCTCCCTGGTAGGAAACGCGCTGAACTTCATGTTGAATCTGCTGGGCTGCTATGTCCACGATCTGCGGCTCCAATGTCTGGAGTTCTTTGGACGGTTCTACAAAGAAGGCGGCAAGCCCTTCCGGCCGCTGCTCATCAACACTAAATATGTAGATATCAAGGAGGAAGATTGATATGGCTGACTTTATTGCGCAGTTTGGCGGTATTGGCCTGGCGTTTCTGGGTGCCGCTCTTGCGGTAGGACTTTGCTGTGTAGGCTCTGCCAGAGGTACTGGAATGGTCGGCGAGGCGGCTACCGGCGTTTTAAGCGAAACCCCTGAGCACTTTTCCAAATGCCTGATTCTTCAAGTTCTGCCCGGTACTCAGGGCCTGTATGGTTTGGTTATATGGTTCTTTGCGCTGTTTACCATGGGCGCTTTTTCCGGCGGCATTACCGACCTCTCCGTGACGGACGGACTGACCATCTTTGTTTCCTGTGTCCCCATGGCCCTCGGCGGCTGGCTCTCCGCGCTCTATCAGGGCCGTGTGGCCGCAGCCGCCATCAATGTGGTTGCCAAAAAGCCGGACGGCTGGGCGAAAGGAATTATTCTATGCGGTATCGTGGAGTTTTACGCCATTCTGTCCCTGCTGGCCTCTGTATTGCTGCTGATGAACGCCCTGTAAGGAGCAGCACGAGGGAGAAAGGTGGGAGCAAATGAACGGAATCCAAGCGATTACAGCGCAGATTATCGCTGATGCACAGACTGAGGCAGATCAGATTTTGGCCCAAGCCAGGGCCAGAGCGAAGGAATGTCTCTCCGCTTATCAAGAACAGGCGTATATTCAGAGCACCGCCCTGTTGGAGCGCAGCGAGAGGGAGTCCGCCCTTCGGAAAGAACGCCTCTCCCATGCTGCAATCTTAGCGGCACGCAATTTACGGCTCAGTACCGAGCAGGAAATGAGGGAGCGTGCCTTTGCCGCGGCATTAAAGCAACTGTCGGAATTGCCGGACGGGGAATACGTAGGGCTGCTGGCGGGGCTGGCGGCGGAGGCGTCGTCCACGGGACGGGAGGAGGTCATTCTGTCCCAGAAGGACCGGGCGCGCTATGGCAAGCAGGTGGTCACCCAGGCCAACGAGAGGCTGGGAGACGGCCATTTGACCCTGTCTGTCCAGACCCGGCCCATCCGGGGCGGGCTGATTCTCAGCGACGGGGACGTGGAAGTGAACTGCACCTTTGAAACACTGGTGCGCCTCCTGCGGGGCGAGATGGACCGGACGGTTGTGGAGGTGCTCTTTGGCTGAGCGCTCCGATAGGGAGGCGAAAACTTGAGTAAGATCAGAGACACGGATTATTTGACCATCTCAGCCCGCGTGCGGGCGATGGAGAACCGCCTGGTGACCCGGGAGCGGATGGAGCGGATGGTGGAGGCCCGCAGCGACGACGAGGCGGTGAAGGTGCTGGCCGAGTGCGGCTATGAGGAGCTGCCGGCCCTGACCAACCGTGGGCTGGACGAGCTGCTCTCGGCGGCGCGGGCGGCCCTGTACCGGGAGCTGGGCGGCGCGGTGCCCGACAAACGGCTGGTGGAGCTGTTTCAGATGAAGTACGACTACCACAACGCCAAGGCCCTGGTAAAGGGGGCCGCGGTGGGAGTGGACGCCGACCGGCTGCTGATGGAGGGCGGGCGGTGGAGCGCCGCCCAGGTGAAGGAGGCCTTTCAGCGGGACAGCCTGCGGGAGTTCACCGACCCCTTCCGCCGGGCGGTTGTGCAGGCCCGGGAGACCCTCAATGGTGGAAATGACCCTCAACTGGCCGACTTTGTGCTGGACCGGGCCTATTTTGCGGAGATGGCGGAGACGGCCCGCGCGGTGGGCAGCCCCTTCCTGGAGGGGTATGTGCGGCTGCTCATCGACGCCGCCAACCTGCGCTCCGCCGTCCGGTGCGCCCGGATGGGGAAGGGGAGCGACTTTTTGAGCCAGGTGCTCCTGCCCGGGGGAAATGTGGAGGCCCACGTGCTCACGTCAGGCAAGGGCAATGATCTGGCGGCGGTGTTCCGGGCCGGTCCCCTCAGTGATGCGGCGGCGGCCGGCGCGGCCCTCACCGCTCCCGGCAGCGGGGAGCTCACCGCCTTTGAGCGGCTGTGCGACGACGCGGTGATGGGCTACCTGGCCCAGGCCCGCCGCATCCCCTTCGGGGAGCAGGCGGTGGTAGGCTATCTGTACGCCCGGGAGGCGGAGTTCACCGCCATCCGCACCATCCTCTCCGGCCGTATGGCCGGGCTGGACGCGGACACTATTCGGGAAAGGCTGCGTGAGGCCTATGTCTAACTATAAAATCGCGGTGCTGGGCGACAAGGACAGCGTGCTGGGCTTCAAGGCCCTGGGGCTGGACGTGTTCCCGGCGGAGAGCGCGGAGGAGGCAAAGCGCACCCTTCACGCTCTGGCGAAGGAGAACTACGCGGTGGTGTACCTGACCGAGGGGTACGCGGCCCACATGGAGGCGGAGTTGGAGCGGTACAAGGACGCGCTGACCCCCGCGATCATCCTGATCCCCGGCAAGGACGGCTCCCTGGGCATCGGTATGGCCAACGTCAAGCGGGCCGTGGAGCGTGCCGTGGGCGCGGATATTTTGTAGCTCCCCCTGCGGAGAGGGGGCGGGGCGATGTGGGCATCGCCCCCTACGCCCATAACGCGTTGGGCGCCCTGTAGGGGTGGGTGCCCACACCCGCCCGCGCCGAAGACGGAGCAGGCCGAGGGAGCGGATCATCGGCAATGGCCGGAAGGACGGGCGACCATGAAGGTCGCCCCTACGTCCGGAACGCCCTGCGGTAGGGGCGGCCTTTATGGCCGTCCGGACCCCCGGCGGAGCCCAACGAAGTGGGTCCGGCGGGGAGGAGGAGGCGCAACGGAACGAGTGAGCGTTCCCGTTTACGGGGACGCGAAGGATGTGCAGTTTGCGCCGACGAGAAAGAAGGTTGAAGCATTGAGCGGAAAAATTGTCAAGGTCTCCGGCCCGCTGGTGGTGGCGACGGGGCTGAAGGACGCCAACATGGCCGACGTGGTGCGGGTGGGCGAGCAGCGCCTGATCGGCGAGATTCTGAACATGAACGGCGATGCGGCGTCCATCCAGGTGTACGAGGAGACCTCCGGCCTGGGCCCCGGCGCGGTGGTGGAGACCACCGGCGCGCCCATGAGCGTGGAGCTGGGCCCCGGCATCATTGAGAACATCTACGACGGCATCCAGCGCCCTCTGGAGGGCATCATGCGGAAGGCGGGGAACAACAATCTGCCCCGGGGCGTGGAGGTGCCCGCCCTGGATCGGGAGAAGAAGTGGGACTTCACCGCCGTGGCCAGGCCCGGCGACAAGGTCACCGGAGGCGACGTGCTGGGCACCGTCCAGGAGACCAGCGTGGTGCTCCACAAGATCATGGTGCCCCCCACCCTGTCCGGCACCATCGAGTCCATCCAGTCCGGTTCCTTCACGGTGCTGGACACGGTGGCGGTGCTGGTGGACGGGAAGGGGGAGAAGCACGCGCTGACCATGGTGCAGAAGTGGCCCGTCCGCGTAGGGCGGCCCTACAAGCACAAGTATCCCCCCAGAACCCCTCTGCTCTCCGGCCAGCGCATCGTGGACGCCATGTTCCCCGTGGCCAAGGGCGGCACCGCCGCCATCCCCGGGCCCTTCGGCTCGGGCAAGACGGTGATGCAGCACCAGCTGGCCAAGTGGTCGGACGTGGACATCGTGGTCTACATCGGCTGCGGCGAACGGGGCAACGAGATGACCGACGTGCTGCGGGAGTTCCCCGAGCTGGTGGACCCCCGCACCGGCGAGTCCCTGATGAAGCGGACGGTTCTGATCGCCAACACCTCCGACATGCCGGTGGCCGCCCGTGAGGCCTCCATCTATACCGGCATCACCATCGCCGAGTACTTCCGTGACATGGGGTACGACGTGGCCGTCATCGCCGACTCCACCTCCCGCTGGGCCGAGGCCCTGCGCGAGATGTCCGGCCGCCTGGAGGAGATGCCCGGCGAGGAGGGCTATCCGGCCTACCTGTCCTCCCGCCTGGCCCAGTTCTATGAGCGGGCGGGCATGGTGGAGTGCATCGGCTCCGACGAGCACCGCCGGGGCTCCCTGACCGCGGTGGGCGCGGTGTCGCCCCCCGGCGGCGACCTGTCCGAGCCGGTCAGCCAGGCCACCATGCGCATCGTCAAGGTGTTCTGGGCCCTGGACGCCTCCCTGGCCTACAAGCGCCACTTCCCGGCCATCAACTGGCTCAACTCCTACTCCCTGTACCTGGACTCCCTCAAGCCCTGGTATGACGAGCACCTGGGGCCCCAGTTCATGGTCAACCGCGACAAGGCCATGTCCATCCTTCAGGAGGAGGCCAGCCTCAACGAGATTGTGCAGCTGGTGGGCAAGGACTCCCTGTCCGCCGCCGACCAGCTCACCCTGGAGACCGCCAAGATGCTGCGGGAGGATTTCCTCCAGCAGAACGGCTTTATGGAGGTGGACTGGTACTCCAGCTACGAGCGCCAGGACAAGATGATCCAGATGATTCTGGACTACGACAAGCTGTGCCGCGCCGCCATTGAGAAGGGCGCCGCCACCGCCGAGCTGTTCGCCATCCCCTTCCGGGAGCAGATGGGCCGGGCCAAGAGCGTGCCGGACGACCGGTACGCCGCCGTCTACGCCGACATGGCCCGGGAGATGGAGGAGCAGATCGCGGACATCGCCGCCCGGGGAGGTGCTGAGGAATGATCAAGGAATACCGTACCATACAGGAGGTCAACGGCCCCCTGATGGTGGTGCGCCGGGTGTCCGGCGTCACCTACGACGAGCTGGGGGAGATTGAGCTGCCCGACGGCACCGTGCGCCGCTGCCAGGTGCTGGAGGTCAACGGCGACAACGCCGTGGTTCAGCTCTTTGAGTCCTCCGCGGGCATCAACCTGGCCGAGTCCAAGGTGCGCTTCCTGGGCCACCCCCTCCAGCTGGGCGTGTCCGGCGACATGCTGGGCCGGGTGTTCAACGGCATGGGCAAGCCCATCGACGGCGGCCCGGAGATTCTGGCCGAGGAGTACCGGGACATCAACGGCCTGCCCATGAACCCCGCCGCCCGGGACTACCCCAACGAGTTCATCCAGACGGGCATCTCCACCATCGACGGCCTGAATACCCTGGTGCGCGGCCAGAAGCTGCCCATCTTCTCCGGCTCCGGCCTGCCCCACGCGGCCCTGGCCGCCCAGATCGCCCGGCAGGCCCGGGTGCTGGGGGACGACGCGGGCAACTTCGCCGTGGTCTTTGCCGCCATCGGCATCACCTTCGAGGAGTCCGACTTCTTCGTACAGGAGTTCCGCCGCACCGGCGCCATCGACCGGACGGTGCTCTTCACAAACCTGGCCAACGACCCGGCGGTGGAGCGCATCGCCACCCCCCGCATGGCCCTCACCGCCGCCGAGTACCTGGCCTTCGAGAAGGGCATGCACGTGCTGGTCATCATGACCGACATCACCAACTACGCCGAGGCCCTGCGCGAGGTGTCCGCCGCCAAGAAGGAGGTGCCCGGACGCCGGGGCTACCCCGGCTACCTCTACACCAATCTGGCCACCCTCTATGAGCGGGCGGGGCGGCAGCTGGGCAAGAGCGGCTCCATCACCCTCATCCCCATCCTTACCATGCCCGAGGACGACAAGACCCACCCCATCCCCGATCTGACCGGCTATATCACCGAGGGGCAGATCATCCTCTCCCGGGAGCTCTACCGCAAGGGCATTATCCCGCCGGTGGACGTGCTGCCCTCCCTGTCCCGCCTGAAGGACAAGGGCGTGGGCCCCGGCAAGACCCGGGAGGACCACGCGGGCACCATGAACCAGCTCTTTGCCGCCTATTCCACCGGCAAGGAGAACAAGGAGCTCATGAGCATCCTGGGCGAGGCCGCCCTGTCCCCCACCGACCTCCAGTACGCCAAGTTCGCCGACGAGTTCGAAAAGCGCTACGTGGCCCAGGGCAGCGACGAGAACCGCTCCATCGAGGAGACTCTGGATCTGGGCTGGGAGCTGCTGAGCATCCTGCCCAAGGCGGAGCTCAAGCGCATCAAGCCGGAGTTCATTGAGAAGTACCTCCCGAAAAAGGAGGGGTAATCCATGCCCGCGATTAACGTAAACCCCACCCGGCAGGAGCTGACGCGGCTGAAAACCCGGCTGAGAACCTCCATCCGGGGCCACAAGCTACTCAAGGACAAGCGCGACGAGCTCATGAAGCAGTTCATGGACGTGGTGCGGGAGAACCGGGCCCTGCGGAAGAGGGTGGAGGAGGGGCTGATGCGCGCCCACGGCTCCTTCACCGTGGCCTCCGCCCTCATGTCCACCGAGATGCTGGAGCAGGCCCTGCTCTACCCCAAGCAGAGCGTGGAGCTGGATATGACTTTCCAGAACATCATGAGCGTCAATGTGCCGGTGTACCACTTCAAGACCAAGAGCGACGACGCCGGGGAAATCTACCCCTACGGCTTCGCCACCACCTCCGGCGAACTGGACGGCGCCGTGGAGGCCCTGTCCGGCGTGCTCCAGGATATGCTCCGCCTGGCGGAGATCGAAAAGACCTCCCAGCTCCTGGCCGAGGAGATCGAGAAGACCCGCCGCCGGGTCAACGCCCTGGAGTATGTAAAGATCCCCCAAATGGAGGAGGCCATCCAGTATATTACCATGAAGCTGGACGAGAACGAGCGCGCCAACACCATCCGCCTCATGAAGGTCAAGGACATGTTACTGAAAGAGGCCATCGAGGAGCGCAGAGAGGAAGATGCTAGAGCCACAAGGACTTTTGGGTCTTCCGGTAAAGCGCCCCGGGAGGTATAAAGGACGGTTTTACCCAAATTTACCGCTACTACGATGGAACAAAAAGGAACAGGCGGTATCCCATGGGACTACATGGGATACCGCCTGTTTTTACTTATTATTGTCTCTTATTTGATGTTTTACCCGCTGGTTTTGTCTCGTACAAGCATCTTTATTGAATAGGCCGCGATTATGCGGCGGGCGGCTTTTTTAGGGTCATTTATGATTCCCATTGGGCGGTGAAGGCCCCACCGCCCCCGGCGGCGGCCACGGCCATCCAGGTGCTCCCCTCCGGCACCTCCACCGTGTTCTCCCCCTCCTCCAGCTCCACCACAGTGTCGTCGGGCAGTACCAGCACCACCCGGTAGTCGCCGCACTCCTGCTCGGCATAGGTCACGTGCACCGTCCGCGCTTCGTTTCCCGGCAGGGTCCAGAGGTACTCCACCCCGCGGAAGCTCTCCCAGCTCGCCTCGCAGGAGAAGGTATCGCTGTAGCTCTGCCAGAGAACCGCCGAATATCCCATCTCGTTGGCCACGATATCCGCATCAGTGATATCCTCCAGGGCATGCACCCCCATGTGCCCCACCCCGCAGGCCGTCAGCAGCAGAAACAGCGCGGCCAGACAGGGAAGCAGGTGCTTTTTCATGGATTCTGCCCCCTCTCATATTCTGTCCAAAGAATAGCAGTCCCAGCTTTAACCGTTCTGAAAGAGAGATTAAAATCTTATGAAAGCCCCGTCTATTCGGTGAGCTGGCCGGTAATGTACTGTTCCCCGTAGAGCATGTCATAAACGATGTTGCGCCACGCCGCCACCAGGGGTTCGCAATTCTCTGGAGGCGTGTGGGAGGGGGTGCCGTCGGCGGCTACGAAAAGCCGCTCCCGGTAGAGGGTCATCTCCTCCATGGCGGCGGACACCCACTGGAAATACAGGGGCTTGGGCAGCCCCGCCCACCCCAGCAGATACGTCCCCAGGCCGGTACAGCTCACCTCCGCCGGCGCCTCCAGTTCCGCCCCAAAGTTGTTCCACACCAGGAAGTCGGTGCTGTGCATCTGCTTGAGCTCCTCCGCGTTCCAGCTTCCGGTATCCGCCGAGGACGCATAGCCCAGGCGGGTATAGAGCGTATCGTCCCCGCCTAGTGACAGTCCCGGCAGATGATCCCCCAGGAAGACCAGGATAGTGGGCTCCTCTATCTGAGCAAAGTAGCCTACCAGCTTGCCCAGAGCAGCGTCCGCATCGGTCAGGCCGTGAACCAGAGCGTCCAGCACCCCCGCCTCCTCCCCGCTCAGGTTGTCCGCCGACGACGCCACCGGCGCCGGGGTGTTAAACTTGCCGCCGAAGTAGGGCTGGTGATTTTCCATGGTCAGGCCGTAGAGAAACACCGGGCCATCCCCCTTGGCCTCGAAGCGGGCAATCAGCTCGTCGGCCAGGGTGTCGTCGGAGACATAGCCCCCGGCATAAGTCTTGTCCACAAGGAAGTCGTCCTGATAAATGATCTGGTCAAAGCCCAGGGCGGGGATATTGCGTGCCCGGTCATAGAGCTCGTCGTTGTAGGAGTGGACAAAGAGGGTCTCATACCCCGCCGCCCCGAATACCCGGGCCAGCGAAGGCACCCGGCGGTAGGCCGACGTATCGCCCAGGCCGGTGAGGGACTCCCCCGCCCCCAGGAAGGCGGAAGGGATGCCGGTGAACAGTTCCATCTCCACGTTGCCGGTACCCCCGGCGTAGGTGTTGGACAGGAAGACGCCGCTGGGGAACGCCTCCGCCAGGGCGTGGAAGCTGGGCATCGGGTCGGCGGAAAAGGACACGCCCGGCAGGCGGGTGGGGTCAAAGAAGCTCTCCGACACCACCAGCACCACATTGGGCTTGACCGCCGGCTCCGCCGGCTGCTCTGCCTCCGCCCGGAGCTGGAGCAGGATGCGGTTCATGCCGTCCTCGCTGTAGCTGTCCGGCTCGGCCATGGCGCTCTCCCGGGCGGCGCTGTAAAGCCCGGCCAGAAGGCCCAGCCGGTCGTTGCGCATGGACTGGCTCTCCCCCTCCTCCCCGGCCAGCAGCACGGCGGAGGCCGGACTCAGCAGCACCCAGGCCAGCAAGGCGGCCAGAAGTCCCAGCACGCCCAGCCGCCGCCGGCCGTCTAGGGGCCGGGCCGGGTGGGACCAGACAAAGGCCGCCAGGAACAGAAGCGCCGCCAGGGCTATACCTCCCCAGGTGCCCTCCCCCAGCTCCATGCCGGGGCGGAGGAAGCCCGCCACCTGTCCCGCCTGCCCGGCCATGGCCAGATCGCTGACCAGCAGGGGGATGCCGTTGACCGCCTGCTTCAGATGGCTGGCGACGGACAGCAGCAGGCAGGGCAGGAGGGTGAGGAGCTGGCCGCAGAGCAAGCTGTCGGTCAGGGTGGTCACCAGGAGCTGGGCCAGCAGCAGCACCAGATAGGTGTACCCCGCCGCACCGGCGTGGCTTCCCATCCACGCCCAGGCCGCCGCCGGATCCTGGAGGGTGACCAGCTGGCACAGGTAGACCCCGGCCAGGGGCAGCAGGAGGGACAGCAGGCCCCGCCCTCCGGGGTCGGTACGCCGGTACCACCGGCTCTGGTGCGGCTGCAGCGGTTCCACTTTGTCCCTCTCCCTCCTTTCGCGTTCTTTTTACTATAGCAGAAATGCGGCCCCGCCGCAAGGGCGGGGCCGCAGCGTCCTCTATTGTGGGTCGTACTTGCGGATAAACCGGGGGACGTCCTTCAGCTCCTCCATCCGCTCCTTCAGCTCCGCGTCGCTCCAGTTCCACCACTGGATGCGCTCCAGGGCGGCGATGGTATCCGGCCCGAAGCGGTAGCCCATGGGCCGGGCCGGCACGCCGGCCACAATCTGATAGGGCTCCACGTCGTGGGTCACCACGGCGTTGGCTCCGATCACCGCGCCGTTGCCGATATGCACCCCCGCCATGATCACCGCCCCGTGGCCCACCCACACGTCGTAGCCCAGCACAGGCCCCTTGCCATGGCGGCGGCTGAGGTAGTCCGCGTCGTCCGCATCTGCCATACCGTACATGCTGTGGGTAAAATAAGTAAAGTTGTGGCTGGTCACCCGCTCCCGGAAGGGGTGCTCCTCCGCGCCGATGCGGGCGTTTTTGGCGATAGAGGCAAAGCCGGCCACCCGGGCCTCCGCCAGCCGGATGTCCCCGTACAGGAACGTAAAGCGGCCGCAGGTGCTGTTCACCACATCACACCAAGGCCCCACATAGGAGTGCTCCCCCAGCGCGCTGGCCCCGTCCACGTTGGCCGTCGGATGGATGCTGGCCGCGCCGCTCAGATCGATGTTCATGAAAAAGCCCCTTTCCTCTGTTTTTTCCAGGATAACAGAGAAAAGGGCTTTTTCACAGTAGGCACTTTTCGGTAAGGCTCAGCCGAATTCCACCCGGACATCCCCCATATCACTGGTCACCTTCAAGGAATGAGGGCCGCCGGGGCTGGTCATGACCGGGCGCTGTTCCGAGCCGTTCAGGGTCAGCTCTCCCATGGACAGGTGCATGTCCAGGCCGTAGTCGTCCATGGGTTCTCCGGTATACAGCTCCAGATCCCCCATGGACAGGGTGCATTCCGTATTCCCCCGGAAATTCCCATCCAGATAGACGTCGCCCATAGCATTCTCCACGGTGCAAGAGCTGCGGGTGGTCAGGCCCTCCGCCGTCAGATCGCCCATGGAAACCGCGAGCGCGGCATCCGCCGCCTCCACGCCATAGAGCGCCAGGGACCCCATTTCACTCCCCGCAGCCAGGGTCCCGGCGGTCACCCCCGTGAGCGTCACATCTCCCAGAGCGGTGCGGATGTCCGCCGACTCCAGGGCAACCCCCTCGGGCAGCGTGATCACCGCCGCGACCTCGTGCTCCCAGTCAGACAGCTCCCAGGCACCCGACCCGCTGCGTACCTTGAGGGTATCCCCGTCCAGCTCATACTCCAACTGAATTCCGCCCCAACTGGTCAGGGAAATTCCGTAATCCCCGCCGTACTCCACGGTCACGTCCCCAATGCTCACATCCACGTCCAGCCGGGAGAAGGCCGACAGCGCCGTCCCCTCCTCCACATGGGGAGCGCCGGTATCCACCGGCATTTCGCTTTTATGTGCCCTGCCCCAGTCGAGATCCAGGTGGGTCTGTGCCCCCATGGCAAAGCCCGTGATGGCCAGCAACCCCCCCGACATGACCAGGAAGGCACCAGCCCCCAGGCATACCTTTGCCGGCATGTTCATGCCCGCACCTCCCTTCGATTCAGCCAGCGGCCCAGCAGCGCCGCCATGCCGCGGAAGCACAGCCCGGCCAGCAGGAAGCTGCCCGCGATGAGGAGCAGCCCCACGCCGCTGGACAGCAGGCCGACGCCGCAGAAGAACATCATGGTGGGCAGGCCCGCGCTGAACAGCACTGAAAAGCCCGCGCAGGCGGTAAAGACCCCCGCCCCGATGGCCACCACCCCGCCCACGGCCACTCCGGCCACCAGGGCGAGGATCAGGACGACAAGGCCCAATACCATCGCCACCACCACGAGGATCAGCGGGATGGCGATGGGGGCGGCGCAGATGGCCAGCAGCACCTTCCACAGTGTACCCAGGCCGTGCCGCTCCCGGGCGGTGCCCTCTGGCGGGCAATCCCGCTCCGCCGGAACCGTCCGGCTCCGCTGTGCTCCCAGGACGCGGCCCACCAGCTCGGCCGGGGTGCCCAGTTCCCGGATCCCCCGTCCCCCCCCCTGGGGGCCCGCCTCGTCAAAGTATTCCGTGTAGTAGGCCAGAATGCGCTCCAGCTCGTCGGGCGGCGTCCGCCCCGTGAGCAGGGCCCGCAACTGGGCCAGATACTCCTCTCGTGTCATATGCTCCGTCCTCTCGTTCGAGTCTGGAGAGATCATAACACGTTTTTCTTAATCCGCAACCGTAAAAAACATTAAAATTCCATGAAAGGGCTATTCGTCTGTAAAGTCCAGGCGCACGTCCCCCGTGCCGCTGGAGAGAGTCAGTACCCTGTCCCCCGCGCCGCCGGACGCGAAGAAGGGGCCCGCTTTCTCCCCGTCCACCTGAAGTTCGCCGGTGCCCGTGGTCAACTGGTAGGCGTAGTCCGCCCCGCTTCCCGCCGCTCTCAGGGCCACGTCGCCCACGCCGGAGATCAGCTCGGCCTCCCCCACCGGAGCCGTCACATCCAGCCCGCCCACGCCGCTCTCGGCCCCCAGCAGGCCCTCCACGGCGCAGCCGCTCCAGTCCAGCGCGCCCACACCTATGGAGATCTCCGCCCGATTGAGCACCGTTCCCTCCGGGACGGTGAGCACCACCTCGCCCTTCGGGCTGCCGTCACCCGATATATTCTCCGGTGTGCTCCAGATCTCCAGCGTGTCACCGCTCTGGCTGTGGTTCAGCCGGTAAGGTGTGCCGTCTCCGTCTTGGCCACCGCTGGTCAGACTCAGATACCAGCCGTCCCCCTCCTCCATGCGGATATCACCAATGCCCACATCGATGTCTAAGGCGGTAAAGGGCTCCAGCTCCAACTTGTTTTCCGGCGGTGTGGAAACCGGGTCCTGCTCCACCACCACAGGCTCCTGTCCTGCCGCAACCGGCTGCCGTTCCCCTGCCGCCGGTGCGTCGGGCATCCGTTGGGCCAGGAATACCAGCCTGATGCCCACGCCCAGGAGCAGAAGCGCGGCGGCGCAGATGCCGAGTACGACGGGCCAAAGCCGCCTCGGCCGCCTTTCGGCGGACGCTGCGGAGGGCGCCTGCCCCGTCCGCCCCTCCAGCACCTGGGCCGCCACGGAGGCGGGGGACCCCAGCCCCTCGGCCGCCTCCGCCTCATGCTCCTCACCCGCGTCGGCGAAATACTCCTCATAATAGGACAGCACGTCCTCCAGCTCCCCGGACGGGAGCTTTCCCGCCAGCGCGTCCCGCCTGCCTTCCCTGCGCTGCTCCGCTCCCCCCTCCGCCAGCTTCCGCTG
>ENA-ORVC01001445-ORVC01001445.1-human-gut-metagenome-genome-assembly--contig:-NODE-1445-length-19621-cov-2.901922_pt1 | contig 19621 bp, 10 predicted proteins | sample MGYA00242092_ERZ509234 | MGnify/ENA primary metagenome ERZ509234 (study PRJEB26280, sample SAMEA2338800) | human gut metagenome | biome: human gut; feature: human-associated habitat; material: faeces... | reverse complement strand
GAAAACGGCGAGCCGGTCGAGACTTCGACGAAGACCTGGGCGGGCTATGCTGAGGAGAATCAGGACTACAACGGCTGTGCCTATGTCTACACACCGGTTCTGCCGGAGGAATATCCGGTGGGAGAGGAGGCAGAGCTGCCGGAAATCTGCGTTCTCGTAGGAGAGATGCAGCTGATGACTCTGGCAGGCGGGGAGTATAATCTGAATAATAACTATCTGAACATTAACAGCGATAACCGAAATGACTTGAATGGAAAAACCATAACCGGCAGCTATTGCCCGAGCACCCGGCCGAGGGATTTTTTAGACATCAAGGGCGGTATCACAATTGATAATGTTACGGTCGATCTGACCATTAAAGATGTAACGATCAAATCCGGTGGTGCCGGTGCCAGTGGATGGGATCTGGCTGGTATTTACCTGAAAGGCCATGCCCGGCTGAATCTGACCTTAGAAGGAGACAATACACTTTTGGGGCTGGAGCATGGAGCCGGAATTGAGGTGGAAAAAGGGGCGACACTGGTTATTACGGAGAATAGTACCGGAAGCCTGAAGGCAGTGGGAGGCGCCTATGGGGCCGCCGGTATCGGAGGAAATGCCGATGCGGTCTCCTATTTCCATGGAAGTCTCGAAACAAAAGATTTCGACGGTACGGAATATGGGACAGGAACGATTATAATCAAGGGTGGAACCATTGCAGCTGAAGGTGGAGTTTATTGGGTTTCCGGAGTGACGGATTATCAAGGAGGAGCCGGAATCGGAACCGGTTCCTATGGAATCGGCGGAACCATTGAAATACTGGGTGGAACGATAACCGCAGAAGGAGGAAAGCTGACAGGAGCCGGAATCGGAGGCGGAACTGGTGGAGGTGTAGACACGATCGTGATCGGCGGGGAGAAGGATGAAGCTCCTCATATAACCGTATCTTCTTATAAGAATGAAAAATCAGGATATCTGGGAGCAGCCATCGGCAGCGGATGGAATGGAGTGAGTGGTTTAAAATTATCCTGTGGTGAGATCCAGATATTAAGTGGATCTGTGAAGGTAACGGGAGGAAATATTGGTTATGGAGTGTTAAAGGCTATGAATGGAAATAGCATGGAAGGCGGCAGTGTCACTATTTCCGAGAAGGTGCAGCTGGAGCTGCCGCTTGAAAGCAAGATTGCTCCCCGGGGAAAATGTACCTACGGGAAAAAAACATTCCGGATCACCGCTTATGATAACCAGCTACCAGATGGAACCTATCAGGCTGACATATCCCTGTATCGGGAAAATGATACAGAAAAAGCATCTCCGGTTTATCAGACAAATGCAGAAATGATCGTCTCCGGATTCAGGGGAACGATATCGGATATAACCCAGTGGATGGGCTATTTCGGAAATATGAAGATGGTTGTAGCGCTGAAGCCTTCCGGCAGCGGGACAGTTAAGACGATGGAGGGAGGGGTTGTTCTAAACAAAGGAATAGATGAAACCATCTCCGTCACACTTGGAGAAACCGCCTACCAGAAGACAATGGATCTGACACTCCATGATGGCCGTTTGAGGGATGGTAAGAAATATACACTGACAGCTCAAATCGGGAAAGAAGCAAGTGAAGGCGGTACCGCATCGGATGTGGTAACCTATTCATCTCAAAAAGCTTCCGGTTATCAGATAAAGACTGGTAAAGTCAGCTGGTATACGCCCCTGTCCGGAGAGGTTCTGGTATCGGTTCAGGTACAGGAAGAAGGAGGGGAAGGAGAAAATACGAATAGCTTTACAGTAACAGGATCCCTCACGATGGAGGAAACGAATCTTTCCCTCACCATTGGAGAACCCCTGTATCCTGTCCGGTTCCACTTCTATTCATCAGAGGTGCAGGCGGCAGAGAATCTATCCCTGACAGCCGAACGGCTGGATAGCTCTGCTTCAGAAGCTCCGGTGGAATTAAAGCAGGACAAAGGCCAGTTTGCCTTTGGCGGGAAGCTGACAATCGATGCAGAAGCAGGCAATCATGCATATGCTCTGGCATATCTTCCGGCCGGAAATTACCGGTTTGTGATAAATACAGGTATTGCAGAATTAGGCGGATCCAGCGGAAGCTTTACTCTGGACAGAGAAACGGTAGAAGCAAAGGATGCAGGAACGGATATTATCGTATTAAATGCGGCAGAGACGCTGGAGGGAGAGCTGGATCTTTCCCTTGGAGATATATCTTTTTCCGAGGAAAATGGTCAGTTGACAATTTTATATTCTAAAACAGATGGTTCCAGCCAGGTGGTTCCAGTGAAATTAATAGACCAGTCCTATGATAAATGCTATCGGATCACTTCATCTGGGAATAAGGTAGAGAATTATCATCTCTCTATGAATACTCCAGCTTCCAGGGAATTAAAGCTCGTATTAAAGAATCTTACGATTACACCGGCAGAGGCTACCGCACCGATTCAGATAAACGGAGAATCCCATGTGACCACCTATCTGGAAGGGGAAAACAAGATTTCGATTAATAAATCAGGAAAATTATCTTCTCCTGCCGGCATCAGCGTGGCGAAAGGTGCAAAGCTTACGATTGACAAGGAACCGGAACAGCAGGGATCCATAGAGGTGCTCAATAAGACAAATGTAGACAAGACTGGTGCAGCAATTGGAGGAAATGGAGGGGAGGATGCAGGAACCATTCATATCAAGGGGGGAACTGTAATTGCAACTTCCGCTTCTAACGGAGCGGCTATCGGTGCTTCGGCAAGAAAAAGTGTAAAAGAAATACGGATTAGCGGAGGAGTTGTAACTGCAAAAAGTAGTTATGGTGCCGGAATCGGAACAGGAGTTGCTTCTAACCAGGAAAGAACCGGTAAAATCGTGATAGAAGGCGGAACGGTGAATGCAAGCTCATGGCTAGGAGCTGGAATTGGAAACGGTGTCGGATATGCTCGTAGCAACCCGGCGATAACTACAGGGATTGAGATTCATGGAGGAATGATTACAGCCTATTCTGAACAGGGAGCCTGCATCGGAAGTGGTAAAGACAGTTCATCGAGGGTGCTGATTGACGGCGGCACAATATGCTTAGATAATAAAAACGCAGGGAGTAGGAACGCTGCTCATATTGGAAAGGGGGAGGAGAGTTCTACACGGTCATCAACCGATGTGAAGATTATGGGTGGAACGATCCATCTGATCAATGCGGGTGCATATATAAAAAGCCCTATGATTTATGGCTGGGAAGAGACTGCAGATAGAAAGTGGCAACAGAATAAGCCCAAAGATGCGAATGGTAACCCGGTTTATTACACCACAGCGGATCTGACCGGTATCTATGAGAATAATACACTGGTTGAAAAAGCAGGTATTGAAGGAAGCTCCTACGTCTTTAAGGATGTCCGGACAGATTCCAACGGAAAGATCTATATGTACCTTCCGGTTTCGGAGGCAGTGAAAGCCTCCTTTGGCAGTGTGGAATTTACCGGAAAGGTTGAGGCAGGCAAGGATGAGAATGTATTAGAGCGTGAACTGATTTCTGTTGATTATGGAAAGGAATTATTGAAAAACAATTTACAGAGCGCAGTGGAATTTGCACAGTCAAAAGATGCATCGTCCTGGACGGAAATTCCGGTAAATGGTGCGGCATCGCTGACAGAGATTCTGGATAGCCAGTCAGAAGGTACAAAAGAGATTTCCCTGTATGTCCGTAAGAAAGCGGGCACTTCCGGCGCTGCAGGCGAAGCAGCCAAGATAAAGATTCCGGCAAGACCGCCAAAACCGGCTCAGATAACAGATGTAACGAAAGGTAGCTACTCTATCAAGGTAAATGGACAGTTCGATTCCAGTTACGAGTACGGAATTGCCGAATCTGAGTCTGGTGAGCCTGAGTGGTGGACGACGAAGACGTTTACGTCGCCGAAGCCGGCTAACACGTATTACGTAACCCTTCGTGTGAAAGCAACAGACAGCAGTTTTGCATCGAAGCCAGCTGATCGTTTGGAGGTGACAACACCGGATGCATTACTGATCGACGGTCCCGCTGGCGCTGTATCCTTTGAAGCGAAGGGAACCTATGGACAGACGCTTGCTCAGATTCAAGTACGGCTGGCAGAGAAATTTAAGGTTGTTAATTATGGTAGAACGGAGGTTTCTGGAAATTGGCACTTCATTGAAAGGCAGGGCGGAATGTCTGCTTCCTCCATTTATCCGGAGGTAAAGGGAAGCACTGCATATCAGGTCGAATTTATACCTGATAAAGCATCGGAAGGGCAGTATGGAAATAGTTTGACAAGAGACGTGGTTCCGGAGATATCTCCGAAAGAGTTGACCGCAGTTATTACGACACCTATTGTAAAAGACTATGACAGAAGTACCGGTATCGCATTAGAGGCGACGGTGGAGATAGAAACTCCGGGTCAGAGCACGGGTCAGAGATATAACATCAGCGGTTTGAAAGGCAGGTTTAAAGATGCCAATGCCGGAACCGATAAGACGGTAACCATTGATTCCTCAAAGGCAACGGTTGAGACGGGTGAGAATCCAGTAAATCTGCAGAATTACCGTATCATATATCCAGCTCAGACCGGAACGATCCGTCCGATACAGGGTTCGGTTTCAATCGACCAGAAAGCATGGACCGGAGAAAAAACCTATGGAGATGACAGCTTTCCACTGACTGGTGTGACTGTAGTGGGAGATGGAGTTCTGAAATATGAAAGCTCTGATGAAAAGGTTCTCACCGTGGACGAACAGGGACAGGTGACCATCAAAGGCCCGGGTTCTGCAGATGTAAGCATCACCATGGCAGGCGGAACGAATTATCTTGGCACAACTACACCTGTAAAGGAAACCATAAACATTCATAAAGGAACACTCGCCCTTACTTTAACGGCTGTGAACCGGACGACCGGGGCTAAGCTTTCGAAAGGAATTCTGGGAACAGAGGAAGAGGATTTTGATATCATTGCCAGCGTGCAGGGAGTTTACCAGGACAAGCTGCAGGGTTATGTTCATTTCTATGATAATGAAAACCCGGATGCAGATATAGTTTCGGTTGGGGAAGATGGAACCGCTGTACTTAAGTGGACGAAGCCAGGAGAATCATTGGTAGGCACCCACACAATCAAAGCCGAATTTGGCTTTGGCGAATTTAATACGTGGGAATCCAGATACAACACACCAACTCCGGCATCCCTTACATTTGAAATCAGTAAGGCAGCTCCACCGGCAGAGGATAAGCCAGAAGACTCCGACAAGCCAGATAACTCCGACAAGCCAGGCCAATCAGGCAGCCAGAGCTCTTCCTCCGGACGTGACAAGTCTTCCGGCAGCGGAGCGACCAGGCAGGATCCGGTGAAGGGAAGAACCAACAGCACCATAGGTATTCTCACAGGAACTGCCAACAGCACTGCCAATGACGGAAAGAGTCACTGGATGCAGGATGAACACGGCTGGTGGCTGCGGTTTGCCGACAGCAGCTACCCGAAGGCAGAAAAACGCGGTACAAATGGCATTGCATATGCATGGGAGCAGGTAAACGGCAACTGGTGGGCGTTCGATGAAAGCGGCTATATCAAGACCGGCTGGATGCGCGACGAAGACTACAACGGCTGGTTCTACCTCGATCCGGAACACGGCATGCAGACCGGCTGGGTCCTGATTGACGGCAAATGGTACTATTTCCACCCGACCTCAGACGGAAGAAAAGGCATCCTGTATGTTGGACGTCTGACACCGGACGGCTACTATGTAGATGAAAATGGTGTGTGGGATGGGAAAGACAGACAGTAAAAAGAACATTTAGGTCGAAGTTTGACTGATTGCGGCTTCTATCTAAATACCTTATGAAGCCGAGTCAAAATGAAATTCCAATGTGTTTACAGCTGTATTCATGAAAAAATATAATGAGCGCAGGAGAAAAGAATGCGGCTGCGAAGCAGACATATTCTTTTCTTGCGCCATTAACGAACGAACAGCCATGCGAAGCAGGGCGGTAGAGCGCGATAGCGCGGGTTCGTGAGTGGACGGGTGAGAATACGTATGATATAATGAACCCCGGGGGATCATAATCTGATTCACAAGGGGAAAACAAACCGACACAGGAGGGGAACACATGAAGAATTTCTACACCGAAGAACAATGGAATGAGATTCTGAAACAGCAGGAATCCGTACTTTGCTACGATACATTTACCCGGAAACAGGCGCTTGAGCTGGGGCTTTTGATTGCAGAGGTCACGGAGAAAAAATATTACGGTTCGGTCGCTGTCCGCATCGTGGAGGACGAGACGACCGTCTTTGCCTACAAGATGGAGGGCGCGACGCTGGAAGCAGACTGGTGGATGACCAATAAGCTGGCAGCATCGCGGCTCACGGGGATGAGCTCGCTGCGGGCACTGACGGCATCGAGAGCCAGAGAACTGGAAGCATCCTGGAAAGTGCGCGAGGAGAACTTCTTCGTGTGCGGCGGCTGCATCCCGGTTTTCATGAGAGATGGAAGCCGTCCTTTTGCCTATGTGATGGTATCCGGCATGGAACACTGGAACGATCATCAGGTGATCGCGGATGCGATGGCGAAACAGCTGGGAGTTGAGATTTCGGAAAGAGCAGCCATAAAACGATTGACTTGTAAAAACAAAGACGTTTGCAGAAATGGAAGATAGATGAGCTATCTGCATTTTTGCAGACGTCTTTTGTGGTTTTACTGTGCCGTATGGCGATGAATTATCCGTTATTTTGTATAGCGCACTTCCCCACCTGGTGGTATAATTCAAGTATTATAAAATTTGATATGAAAAGAATATTTGCAATAACTCAGATGGTTTTTGCATAGCAAAGAACCATCTGAGAGATCCAGAGAATGCGAGGGATGTGGATGAGTAAAAAAGAGGTACGTCAGGCGGCTGCGGAACTGACCGAGCGCCTTTGTGAAAAAGACTTTTTAGACCGGTCGGGACTGAGCCGGAAAAATGTCATGATGCTCATGAACAAGGATCACTGGGAGGAGCAGTTTGCCCGTATTTTCCCTATCAAAAAGCGGATTTCCTGCCGGGCGGTCTACGAGATCTGTGAGGAACCGTTAAGCCTTTTAGGGCATGAGCCGGAAGAGGGCTGGATGAAGTTTACCTACCAGTATGTGTGCCATATTCTCTACCCGGATGCGGAGTTTAAGAAGGAAAATGCCGCTTTTTCCGCCGGTGCGGAGTTCTATCTGGCAGTGCTTCAGTTCGTGTTTGACCGCGAGCGGGCGGTGCTTCCGTACAAACCGATGGAGGACTTTGCATTTTTGGGTGATGAGGAAGCTTCAAGCTTTGAGTGCGCGGCAGAATACAGCCGTTTCAAGAAGTTTTTCGCACAGGAATACATCTATGAGATGATGCGCCTCAATGCGGAGGTGACGCCGTTTCGGACGCTGGAACACATCGCGGGCGTGCATTACGTCGCGATGACGGTGGCACGCGGGCTTTATGCGGCGGGAGTTCCGATCGATCTGACGCTGACCTCGGGCGCGGCTGCGGGACATGATCTCGGCAAATTCGGCTGCAAGCCGAATGAGCGGGTTCCGTATCTTCATTACTATTATACAAACCAGTGGTTTAACAACCATTCGATGGAATACATCGGTCATATCGCGGCGAACCATTCGACCTGGGATCTGGAACCGGAAAACCTGTCGGTTGAATCCCTGGTGCTGATCTATGCCGATTTCCGTGTAAAACAGAGCCGCGGCGACGACGGGCGTGAGATTACCTACATTTCCAATCTGGATGAGGCGTTCAACGTCATCCTCTCGAAACTCGACAACGTGGACGAGGTTAAATTAAACCGTTACCGCTTTGTTTATTCCAAACTGCATGATTTTGAGGATTATATGCGGTCTCTCGGTGTGGATGTGGATTTGAATGGACACCCGAAAAAGCCGGAGGTGCTGCCGGATATTTCCCTTCGGAACGCAGAGCAGACGGTGCAGTCCCTCATTTTTATGGGTATTGAGCATAATATCCGCGTCATGCATCAGATGGGGGCGGAACGCCAGTTTGGCAATCTCCTCGAGGCGGCGCGCAGCGAGAAGGATTGGAAGAGTGTCCGCGCGTATTTAAACATTTTCCGTGAATATTTTACATATACAAACGACAAGCAGAAAGAGCAGACGCTGGGCTTTTTATATGAGCTTTTGATGCACCGCGAGGGCGACATCCGCGCGCAGGCGGCGAGGCTGCTCGGACACGTGATCGCGCAGTTCAACGCTGGTTACCGCAAGGAGCGCCCGGCGGGGATGCCGGATATTGCCGAGGAGCGGGTGATGGAGATCTGGAAGCAATATCTGGAAATGATCATCCGGCCGGATCACAAGCTGATGCTGCAGCAGAAACGGCGCATCCGTTATCACCTGAAAAATGTGCTGGCATCGGTGGTTGATCATGCGACGCCGGGCGATCTGCGGGAATTTCTGGGGGCATTTCTGGTTTGGTATGACCGGGCGGATGAGCTGGATCCGGGCGAGGCATTTTCTTTGCTGGATACGGTGCATTTCATGCCGTTTGATAAGCTGAGTGAAGAGGAACTGGGGAAAATCGCAAAATTTGCCCTGATTGAGTCGCAGAGCGGGGAACCGGATGTGCGGATCGCATCATGGCGCGCCTTCAAGCTTCTGACGGCGTACCAGCCGGATCATCCGTGCTGTGCCGAGATCGGCGTGTGCGTGAGGGCGGCGCAGGTTGAGGACAATATCACGATGACCTTCCTCAAATACCGCGTGTTAAGTAACCTCGGAGAGGACACGGCGAGAGAACAGGAACTTTTGTATGACCGCGACGTTGTCTCCGATATTTTCCTGGATAACCTCAAAACAGCGACGCCGTGGGTTATCAAGTCGGCCAATATCAAGCTGCTCGTCGATCAGATCGCGCATGGTAAACAGGAACATATGCTGCATATCGCAGCGCATCTCTCAAACCTTGTAAAAGTCAGCGAGCACGTGATCGTGCGCCATGATGCCGGAACCGCCCTGCTTCGCATCATCGGGCTTCTGACACCGGATCAGAGAAATGAGATCGTGGTTGAGCTGATGAAGGGGCTGGAAGTCGGTGAGTACGAATTTTCCAAATATATTCCGCAGTATCTGGGGCAGGCGGCGCTGTGGCTGCCGCCGGAACAGCTGGAGGAGATCGTTTCCTACCTGCATGGCATGATGGCAAATGCAAACGACCAGATAGTCTCGGTTGCGCTTGATACGGTCGGCGTGCTGCTGGAACGGTATTCGTGCTACCCAGAGCGCTTTGCGGAGGAAAAAGAGATATGCGAGGAACGGCGCGGACGCCTGCTTGGCATCCTGCTCAGTGGTCTGGCGAATTACCGCGAGTCGGTGCGCCAGGAGGCGATGCTGGTGCTGGGGCAGACCGTCTTCGGCTCATCCTGGATGGAGTGCCGGGAGAAAAAAGAGCTGTTCGCCCTGTCCTTCCGCAAGATGCTGTTCTTATTCAATGAAAATAAGGGAAATGAGCTGACGGCATTTTATCGTGCGGCGTCCCTTTCCAATATTTACCGGTTCATCACGCAGTACCATATGACCGAGGGCAATTTAGAGATCAAAGAGCGGAACCAGGTAGCATTCTTCCCAGGCACATTTGACCCGTTTACGCTGTCACACAAGGAGATTGTCCGCGAGATCCGCGACCGCGGCTATGAGGTGTTTCTGGCGGTCGATGAATTTTCCTGGTCGAAAAAGGCGCAGCCGCATCTGATCCGCCGTCAGATCGTGAGTATGTCGGTGGCGGATGAGTTCCATGTGAACCTGTTCCCGGATGAGATTCCGGTCAATATTGCCAATCCGGCGGATCTGAAACGCCTGAGAGAGGTGTTTTCCGGAAAAGAGCTGTATATCGTGGTCGGCAGCGATGTCATTGCCAATGCCTCTTCTTACAAGAAGAAACCGGTTAAAAATTCGATTCATTCGATGAACCATATCGCGTTCCGACGCGTGGGTGATATCAAGGCGGACAATAAATACAACCGTCAGATGATGGATCAGATCAGCGGCAAGGTCGTGGAGCTGGAGCTTCCGGAGCATCTGGAGGACATCAGTTCGACGAGAATCCGTGAAAATGTCGATTTGAACCGCGATATTTCGAACCTGATCGACCCGTCTGTGCAGGAATACATCTATTACAATGGTCTGTATCTGCGCGAGCCGGAATATAAACCATATATCCGCGCGCGTGCGATCTCCTATGAGGAGGTGGAGACGCCGGATGAAATGCTTCTGGCGGAAATTTCGAATTTTGTTCTGCAGGACGAAGAAGATCGCGAGAACCTGTTGAATTCGATGAAGGAGTCGGGCGATCGGCTGCTGCTTCTTAGGAATACCGTGCAGGAAAACCGGCTCGTCGGAGTGGCACGGCTTCGTTATCTGGCGCCGGATGAGCTGTTTGCTGTTCTGGGACAGGTCAGTCTGGCAGATCAGGTGCGCCGCCATACCTACGGTGAGATTCTTCTGATTTCGGGTATCTATGTCGAGCGCGACCCGATGATCAACGACGCGGAACAGCTGCTTTTAACCGAGGCGATCGCACGGTCCTTTGAATATAAATGCGGCTATGCACTTTTCTTCCCGGCAGACGGCTACTGCCCGGAGCGCGTGCTGTCGGCGGTGGTCCGCCAGGGCTTTGTGAAGGCGCCGGAATCCCCGGAAGACGCGCCACTCTATCTGGTCGATATGCATGCGCCGCTTGTATTAGTGCAGAATCTGGAAACGACGTTAAAAGAACCATTTTCCAGCAATCCGCGCGTTCTGGATGCGATCTACAAGGCGCATCGGGAATTGCAGATGGCGATGACGCGCTTCTATCCGGGACAGCTGGTTCTTTCGATGTCTGCGAGCGTAATTTATCATCGTCTGGTGGAACGGATCACGGCGTTAAATGGTGTGCCGCGTGACCCGGTGACGCCGAGACGCCTCGGCGGGGCGATGTGCGTGCCGTTCGGCAAGATCCTGCGTGGAAAAGTTATTCCGAATACGGTGACGAAGACGCTGCATACAGATAAAGTGTACGATCCGGAGCTGAAAGAGAAGTCGATCGAAGCGTTCCCGTACTATTCGCCGCTGCGAAGCCAGATCAAGGCTATCAAGTCCTTTGACCGCCCGGTGATTCTGGTTGATGATCTGCTGCATCATGGCGGACGTTTCGAGGCATTGGAACCGATGCTGCGCGAAGAGGGCGTGGAAATCAAAAAATTGGTGTTAGGTATGATTTCAGGCTACGGGCGCGACACGATGGCGACGAAGGGAGTGCCGGTAGACAGTATTTATTACATTCCGAATCTGCGGAACTGGTTTGTCGAGTCCACACTGTACCCGTTCATCGGAGGCGATACGGTGCGCCGCGATACCGTGAAGGTGGCGGGACTGACGCCGTCGATCAATATGATCCTGCCGTATGCCGCACCGCCGGTACAGGGAAGTACGCCGGAAGCCGCGTTTGAGTTCTCCGCGTGCTGCATCCGCAACGCGCGCAACATCCTTCTGGTGCTCGAATCCGAGTACCGGGCGCTGTTTGCGAGAAACCTGACGTTAAGCCGCCTGTCTGAAGCGGTCATCCTGCCGCTCTGCCCGGATAAAGGCGAGTGTGTCAGCTACGATCCGAATCTGGCAGCGTCGGTGTATCTGGAAAATGATTTGGAGATGCTGTATCGGACGCGGAAGTGAGAAATTATGTCAAATAATGCAAAATAATATCATGATACCAGGGTCAAAAGGTCAGAAGTTCGACGCAAGCTTGCTTGCAGGAGAATTTTTGACCTTGGGACCCGCCAAAAACATGAGTAAGTAGCCATTTTTCAAAGAAAAATGAGCGAATTACGAATGTTTTTGAAGATTGCGGGAGCATATAGTGCGGAGCAATCTGGTATCAGAGGGGTCAAAATGTCTTTTGACCCCAACCATATCACATAAGATATCAAAAAAAGAGCAGGAGGTATGCAATATGTACTATTATAAAATTGGAGATAAAATCTGCTGTTCCTTCAATGGAAATTTATCATACGAAAAGGCAGAAATGCCGCACCCGGGCACGCCGCTCACCTTCTTATTCGAGCGCGAGCCGGGAACCGGAAGAGATTCTTTTAAGGTAAACTCGCCGCTGCTTTTATTCCAGGAGGCAGAGAATGTTTCCTGGCTGAGCAGCCGGAAGCTGGAGATGCAGGCGGCAAACAAAAATTGTGAGCTTGACGAGGCAGTCAAAGCCGCGATCATTCAGGACGTGATGCGCGCAGTCAACCGCCTGCATCCGGATTTTGAGACAATTCTGGCAGAAAAACCGCAGAAAACGAAGAAAAGAGTCCATGTTCTGGCGATCGGCGACGTCGGAAGTACGCTGTTGACCGGGCTTCATCTTCTGGGCGGCGACTGCATCAGTTCGATCGGCATCTGTGATATTTCCGATAAAGTGACCGCACGCTGGGAATTTGAGGAAAACCAGATTGCCTACCCGTGGGCGTATGACGCGCTGCCGGAGGTCGATGTGGTAAAACCGGAAGACCTCTTCAAGTGCGATGTATTTGTATTTGTCGCTTCTAAGGGAATCCCGCCGGTTGGTTCTGGCGTCAAGGATGTGCGGATGTACCAGTTTGAAAATAACTCCAAGATCGTTGCGCAGTATGCAAGACAGGCGAGAGCCGAGCATTTCAAGGGCTTATTTGCCGTTGTCTCCGATCCGGTTGACCCGCTGGCAAAGACGGCATGGCTGGAGAGCAACAAGGACGAAAACGGCATCCTTGATTTAAAGGGACTCCGCCCGGAACAGGTACAGGGCTTCGGACTCGGCGTTATGAATGCGCGCGCGGCTTATTATGCGAAGCGCGACGGGCGGTTTTCACAGTTTTTGACTGAGGGGCGTTCCTTCGGACCGCATGGACAGGATCTCGTCATCGCAGATTCCATTGAGAATTACAACGACGAGCTTTCAAAAGAACTGACCCAGCTGACGGTAACGGCAAACCTGCATATGCGTGCGATCGGTTTCAAGCCGTTTATCGCACCGGCATATTCCTCCGGCGCGATCTCCCTGATTCTGATGATGCGCGGCGAATGGCACTGCGGTTCCGTATTCATGGGCGGCATCTTCATGGGCGTGAAAAACCGTTATACTGAATACGGTCTGGAAACAGAAATCCTGCCACTGCCGGATGCGCTGTATGAGCGGATTGTGACGGCGGAGGAAAATCTGAAAAAGATTGTGTGATTGATGAGTCTTATCGCAGGAAGGAAGCGAACATAAATGATTCATTCAAATTCAGAAGGAGATATTTATATAGAAGAAATGCCTCTCCTCCTCGTCCATCTGCGCGAGGAGGAAAAAGGCGCGGATGCGCGCCTTTCTGAGGTGTTATCCTATGCGCTGGACGGCTACGCCTACGAGACAGCGACGGAAATCAGTGCTTTTGAAGATTATGTAAACCGATGGAGGCGCCTGGAGAAGACACAGAATCGAAAAAATCCAGTCCAGGGACGTATCCTGTTTGCCGTGCCGCTTGGTACATCTGGCATCAACCTGGAGCTTTACCGCCTGATTCGTTTCCTGCGGGAACATCCGGATTTTCTGAACGGTTTTGTCGGCGGACTTTTGGTGGACAGTGAAAATGACCTCTATTCCAAATCGGCGGCGAAGGATCTGGTATTTGCCGCTAACTGTGCGGGCTGCGCGTTCGTGGGACGCCCGCTCGTCGAGGGCACGCGGACACTTTCCAATTACACGATCGTTTCCAATAATCTTGGAACCGATCTGATGGGGGCATACCGCGAGAGCGCGGCGGGGCTGGTCAAAGAAGTACTGGGAACGGATTGCGTCAGGAAAAAATGTCCGAAAGTATTGGTGCTGCACGCGTCAAGCCACAAGACCTCCAACACCTACGCGATCTGGAACCGGGTGAAAGAACAGCTCCCGGAGATGGAGATCCGGGAGATAGGGCTTCGAAACGGTACGCTTTCCGACTGCGCCGGATGCCCGTACAAGATGTGCCTGCATTTTGGCGAGCAGGGAAGCTGCTTCTACGGTGGAGTGATGGTCGAGGACGTCTATCCGGCAGTCCGAGAGGCGGATGCGATCGTGATGCTCTGTCCAAACTACAACGATGCGCTGTCGGCAAACCTGACTGCGTTCATCAACCGCCTGACTTCGCTGTTCCGGACGACGCGGTTTTATGACAAAGCGCTGTTTGCGGTGGTTGTGTCGGGCTATTCCGGAAGCGATATCGTGGCGGAACAGCTTATCGCGGCGTTAAATATGAACAAAACCTTCTATCTGCCGGGGCAGTTTGCGATGATGGAGACGGCAAACAATGCCGGGGCAGCGATGCAGCTGCCGGGGATTGAGGAACGGATGAATGCGTTTGCGGAGAGAATCCGGGAGACGCTATTATATAGGTAAAGAGGGGTTATAAGCAGGGCAGCGTCACTGGGAGAGTTTGTAACTGTTCACAGGTAGGAATTCTTTGAACTGAAAATTCCGTACGATACAGTTCCGGCAGCAGATTTTGCCGATTTGGAATGCGTAGCATCGGCAAAATCCCGTTGCTGGGCACACGTGTGTGAACAGTAACGGAACATATGAAAATTGTTTTCCATCTCAAATCAAAATCCATCTGAAAAGAAGCTTTTCTCATTCAGAGCCCTTCAGGAAGTGCAGCCACTCCCCAATCTTCTTCTCATACCCATTTTCTGACGGGCGGTAAAATGTGCTGCCCTCCAGTCCATCCGGCAGGTACTGCTGCTTCACATAATGGTTCGGATAATCATGTGCATACTTGTACCCGTCGCCATGCCCCAGCTTCTCCGCCCCGCTGTAATGGCAATCGCGCAGATGGGACGGCACCGTAAAGTTGCCCTTTAACCTGACCGCCTCCTGTGCCTCATCGACCGCCATATACGCCGCGTTGCTCTTCGGCGCGCTCGCCACATAGGTAGCCGCCTGCGACAGGATAATCCGCGCCTCCGGCAGACCAATCCGCTCCACTGCCAGCGCCGCGCTGACCGCAACCTGAATCGCCTGCGGATCCGCATTGCCGACATCCTCCGATGCACAGATCATGATACGCCGCGCAATAAATTTGATATCCTCGCCTGCATCCAGCATCTTCGCCAGATAATAAACTGCCGCATCCGGATCGGTACCGCGCATACTCTTGATAAACGCTGAGATCGTATCGTAATGGTTGTCCCCCGTCTTGTCATACTTCACGGCACGGCGCTGGATGCACTCCTGGGCTACATCGAGTGTGATGTGAATCAAACCATCTTCACTCCGTTCCGTTGTGAGAATACCAAGCTCGATCGCATTGAGCGCCGCGCGCGCGTCTCCGCCTGCCATATCGGCCAGAAAATCGAGCGCCTCGTCCGTCGCCTCCGCGCGATAGCTTCCCATACCCTTTTCCTTGTCATGGAGCGCCCGCTCTAAAAGCTCGCGGATATCCGCATTTTCCAACGGTTTCAGCTCAAAAATACGGGATCGGGAAATCAGCGCCCCATTGACCTCAAAATACGGATTTTCCGTCGTCGCACCAATGAGCAGAATCGTACCATCCTCAACAAACGGCAGAAGATAGTCCTGCTGCCCCTTATTAAAGCGGTGAATCTCGTCGATAAACAGGATCGTGCGCTTTCCGTACATCCCCAGCGCATCCTTGGCATCCTGCACGACCTGTTCCATATCTTTTTTCCCCGCCACCGTCGCGTTGAGCTGCTCAAAACGCGCGCTCGTCGTGTTGGCAATCACGCGCGCCAGCGTCGTTTTGCCCGTTCCGGGCGGTCCGTAAAAAATCAGCGATCCGAGCTTATCCGCCTTGATCGCCCGGTACAAAAGCTTATCCTTTCCTATGATATGCTTCTGTCCCACCACCTCGTCAAGCGTGGACGGGCGCAGCCTGGATGCCAGCGGTGCCTCCTGCTCGATCGTATTTTTCCGCATATAATCAAATAAATCCATCGTATCCTCTCAATCAATCAGACATTCTTCTATTGTAACAAAAGTATATCCCTCCGCCGTCAATGTGTCAATCGTTTCAAGCGCTGCATCGACCGAAGTCTGATATGCATCATGCATCAGCACCACCGTGTGAACCGCCGCATTTTTACAGATATGCTTCACAATCCGCGCCGTATTCCGGCTTTTCCAATCCAGCGTATCGACGTCCCAGAACACCGGCGTCATCGACACTCTCTCCTGAAGTTCCGTACTCCATGAACCATACGGCGGACGTATGTATTCCGGACGTTTTCCCGTGACCGCCTCGATCCAATCGGCCGTCTCCCGAATCTCCTCCACGCTCTTTTCAATCGGCTGGTGCGCCAGATCCACATGTGCCATGCAGTGAACCCCGATGAGATGACCGTCTTTAGCCATCTGTCGCACCAGTTCCTCATTACCCGGAATATTTTCCCCGACCAGAAAAAAAGAGGCTTTCACGCCCCTCTCGCGCAAGCCGTCCAGCAGCTTTTTCGTGTACACCCTGTGCGGTCCGTCGTCGAAGGTCAGCGCCAGCTCCCCGCCGGAAAAGCATTCCGGGGAGGAAACCGTTTGGTTCGTCTGGTCCGCCTGCTCCACTTCCGCCAAATCTTCCCACTGCATCCCCACTGCCAGCCTGCACACGATTCCTAAGAAACACAGATCCAGCAGCACTGCCGTGCACAGGCAGAGCAGTTTTTTCCTCATGGAACCCTTATTTTGAATGATCCGATTTACCATTTTAGATGTATCAGCCCTGAACTGTGACAGGGCATCCCCTTTATATTTGCGTTTCCGCTTCCATGTATTATATGAACGCAAAAAAGGATCCAGACCTCCGCATTTCTGTCAGGTCTGAATCCTCTTTTTCTATTTAATGTGCTCTCGGAATCTTTCCGCCAGCCGCAAAAGCAAGTGCAGGAAAGACTCCGAGCGTACATTTTAACCTACTAGCGCCGAAATACCAAAGTAGGACAGCACCACGATACCAAGCACAATCCGATAATATCCGAAAAACTTGAAATCATGCTTGCGGACATATCCCATCAGGAACTTGATCGAGTACACGGACACGCCAAATGCGACCACCATACCAAGAACCAGATAAATGAACTCCGCGAAAGAAAATCCGCCGCCCTGAATGAAAAATTTCACAATCTTTAAAAAACTCGCACCGAACATAACCGGAATCCCAAGGAAGAATGAAAACTCTGCCGCCGCCGGACGTGAACAGCCGATCAGCATCGCGCCCAGAATCGTCGCGCCCGAACGGGAAGTACCCGGAATCATCGCCAGCACCTGGAAACAGCCGATCAGCGCCGCTGTCTGGAACGAAATCTGCGTCACGCGCTCAATCGGAAAATGACGGTGCACGTTTCGATTTTCCAGTACGATAAACAAAACGCCGTAGAGAATCAGCATCGCTGCTACGACATAGCCGTTCATCAGCTTATCCATGAAATGGTCAAGCGGAAGCCCAATCACCGCTGCCGGAATGCAGGCTATAATAATTTTTATCCACAAACGGATTGTACCGCGCTTCTGCGCCATCGATTTGTGCGGTGAAAACGGATTCAATTTATTGAAATACAGCACCATAACCGCCAGAATCGCACCCAGCTGGATGACAACCATAAACACTTCCCGGTACGCCTCGCTGACATCCAGATGGATGATCTCATCCACCAGAATCATATGCCCGGTACTGCTGATCGGAAGCCATTCCGTGAAACCTTCCACGATTCCCAGTACAATTACCTTTAAAATCTCAACAAAACTCATGTCTGCTCCTTCCTACACGTTTTCTATCTGCCAGTCGATCGGGGCAACACCATGCTCTTTTAAAAATTCATTGGTCTTGCTGAATGGGCGGCTGCCGAAAAATCCGCGGTACGCAGACAGCGGGCTCGGATGCGGTGCTTCGAGAATCAGATGCTTCGGATTATTAAGCATCGATTTCTTCGCTTGTGCCGGACGTCCCCACAGAATAAATACCATCGGACGGTCCTGCTCATTTAAGATCTTGATCGCAGCGTCCGTAAACTCCTCCCAGCCGATTCCACGGTGGGAATTTGCCTGATGTGCGCGGACGGTCAGAACTGTGTTCAGCAGCATGACTCCCTGCTTCGCCCATTTCGTCAGATAGCCATTGTTCGGGATGTAGCAGCCGAGATCATCGTGCAATTCCTGATAAATATTCACCAGGGACGGCGGGATTTCCACATCCGGCTTTACCGAAAAGCAAAGCCCATGCGCCTGTCCCGGACCATGGTAGGGATCCTGACCTAAAATAACCACCTTTACCTCGGAAAGAGGGGTAAAATCAAATGCATTGAAAATATCATTCGCATCCGGATATACAACATGCGTCTCATATTCCCGTTTCACAGTATCGTATAACTTTCTGTAATATGGCTTTTTAAACTCTCCGCTGAGCGGAGCCAGCCAGTCATTACTGATTGCTCCCATTGCCCTATCCTCTCGTCCATGTCATTTTCTGTCGTTTTCTGTCAAACGATGGTTCCATTTTAGCACAATCGAAGCGGTTTCTCAAGTTTTGCTTCCCAAATGTCCCCTCCGCAGATAAGTGGACTCTCAATCGCAGGAAGCAAAATTGCGGATAAAGCCGACCGAATTCTGCGGAATCGATACGGTCCTCTCCTGAATATCTCCGACAATCTGGTAAAACTTCTGGTTTATCCGATACATATGCGATTTGCGGTTAAAAAAGACCGTCTTTTCAAAGGGCCAGCGGATGACGGTCGGCGTCTTGAAATCCACTCCCAGCTCGAGAATCAGAAGCGCATGGTTTAAGGTTCCAGCCAGCCATTCCCGGTAGAGATTCCAGCTTTTCAAATAACCTTCCTCGATATACGGATTCGCCAGAACTGTGTTTTCTGTCAGCGGTGCCCCACAGTGCGGGCAGATACCATCCGCCACCTCGCCGCGCTCCCAGATATCCTTCGTACAGCCTTTCGAACACTGAAGCCAGTTCACATTACCGCACGGCGCCGTGATTTTCGCTTCATCCAACGAGCTTTCAAAGATGCGCGCATCCTTTGCGGTTGTCACGATAAAATAATCCTTCCCCTCTGTCATCGATGCCAGCGCCCGGTATGCCTCCTGTACCTCCGCGCCTCCCGCCTTCTCCCATTCGCTTCCAAGCCCAATCAGCAGAAATTCGCACGCCTTAAGCCGTTCCCGAAGCGTTTTAAGTTCCTCATCTGCTGCCGTTTCATTTCTTGTCTTCTCTGCCATCTTGATTTGATTCCCCCGTTTAAAAAAGAGTCTGCATCTTCGCGGAGCGTTTTTTATTTCATAGGACGCAATTTCCCATGAAATAAAAAGAGCCTGGCATGCGCTCACGCACACGCCAGACTCCCCATCTGTAATGCAATTAGCTCTATGCGAAATTACTTAAATTACTTTAAGGTAACTTTAGCGCCTTCAGCCTCTAATTTAGTCTTGATGTCCTCAGCCTCTTCCTTGGAAGCGCCAGCCTTAACTACCTTCGGAGCACCGTCAACTACTTCCTTAGCCTCTTTCAGACCAAGACCTGTAGCTTCACGAACTACCTTGATAACTTTAACTTTGTTCGGGCCAACCTCTGTCAGCTCTACGTCGAACTCAGTCTTCTCTTCTGCTGCCTCAGCTGCACCT
>ENA-ORVC01001430-ORVC01001430.1-human-gut-metagenome-genome-assembly--contig:-NODE-1430-length-19830-cov-3.819064_pt1 | contig 19830 bp, 19 predicted proteins | sample MGYA00242092_ERZ509234 | MGnify/ENA primary metagenome ERZ509234 (study PRJEB26280, sample SAMEA2338800) | human gut metagenome | biome: human gut; feature: human-associated habitat; material: faeces... | reverse complement strand
TGTAGCCTCTCTGCTGGGCATAGCTTTCGAGGTATTTTTTCTGATTCACGATGGAGTTGCTATCACCGGCATTGTCATCGTCACGGCTTAGCCGCTCATACAGAGCGGTGATCTTTTCCTCAGTCTGTTTCATGCGCATTCGGCGCTCCTTTCAGACTGACGGCTCATTTGTGGTGCTTCCATTATAGCACAAGTGCCGTCATTTGTAACCCCTTCATTGCGGATCATCCGCAGAATCTTTTCCTCCATGGTCTCCACCGCTGTTTCGCTGAATGCGACCCTTACCTTATAGGTGGTGCCGCCGATGCGCCGAATGATGAACTGTTCCTGTTTCGTTTGCTCCATAGGCTTCCTCCTTGCGTAATTTGTTGGTTTTTGGTATAATAAGTCCGGTTCCGTTGGCTGTAAGCCAATCATGTCTTTATGCTGGTTTTCCATGTTCTTTTTCTCCTTTCTACCCTCTGTGTTTAAGATAGTAACCTTAGTAACTTGCGTTTAGATTACCCTTTCACTAATAGGAGAAAAACGGGGTGTAAATCGGAACTGTTTTTTGAGAAAAAGAAAAATATTTTTTCGAGGAGGTGAAGCTGTCGTGGAACCATGGGAGGATGAACTGCTGTGGGATGATGATTTTTCCGATGAGGAAGAAGATACCGAGGAGCAAATAGAGGAAGCCGACCTTGAAATGGATGAGGATAGCTTTGCCGATTGGGAGGATGCGTCGGACGGTGCGCCGGAGAACGAATCGCTGGAGGAAGCGCTTGCAGAGGAACGCACGCTGGAGCTGGAAAGCGAGCTGGAGCAGGACGAGCATCCCAGAAACTATGCCGCCGAGCTGGAGGACGAGGAAGAGGAAGCCGCGCCCACCAGCGAAAAACGGCTCAAGCGGGAAATTCGCGCAGAGGCTGTGCGGCGGCTGGAGGAAGCAGCCCGGACGGAATCGGATTTTTTGACTGTGGTAGACGAGTGGAACAAGCTGGACAGAAATCGGGAACGCCGGGAGCGTGACCACGAAAACCTGCGCGGGGATGTGCCGTTGGAGTTTCAGGCCGTGCCAGAGCCGAGAATTGCTCCCCTCTGGATGAATCTGCCAAGGTTCCGCCAGCTCTGTCAGGGAAATTTTCTCGACATCATCTTCTCCTGTCCCTACGAGCTGCATGAGCTGACAGCAAACCGTTTTCTCTCCAAGCTCTTCTTCACCCTCAGTGATGAACAGAAGGAGGTACTGTATTACCTGTTCGTCAAGCAATACAGCACCACAAGGCTTGCTGCCATCCGTGGGCAGTCCGACCGGAATATCCGAAAGTTGCGTATGACCATTCAGAAAAAGCTGCAAAGGCGGATGTATGAGCATCTGAGTGAAAAGCTGGAAAGGGACTACAGCATTACTCTGCGGGAGCGCGAGTTCGTAGAGGAATATGAAGCACTGCTGCAAACCATGGGCAAAGATGCCGTGATCCGCCGGGAAAACAAAACCAAACCGAGAAAAAAGAAAGCCGCCCTTGACGATGACAAGGACGGTTGATACAATAGTAATACGGTTAATATATAGTTGGATTACGAGTTGAGAGGAACAGCGCCATGAAGAATCTCTTTGAGCAGTCCCGTTCCCATTGGGTACGGTATGACCGCTATGAACTGAAAACAGCCGCAGACGGCAAGCGGTATATCACGCCGGGGAAGAATGCCAAGCCCGACATATATAATCCCTTGAAGGAAGCGCCGGGAATCGTGCTGGATGCGCTGAATGTGGGAATGCTGATGATGAACCGCAGCCCGGAGGACGAGGTGCAGAAGGCCATTCTGGAATTTGTAACCCATTACGGTCTGCTGGGCCTGATGACAGCGCTGCCCACCACGCCGTCCTTCATGGATTATGAGGCGGTCTATCTGCCGAAAAACCACTTCATCAAGGCAGAATCCATGGAAACCGAGGACTATCTGGCGCTATTCTATCCCTTTGACCAGCTGGATCTGGTCAAGAAGGGCATTGAGTCCAGATGGAGCGTGTCCGGCGACAACATGATGGTGGCGCTGACCATGACCTTTGCGAGTGAACCCATGGCGAAAACCATGAGCTTCCAGCGAGAGTATGCTGAAGCCTATGACTGGGTGGCGCAGCAGTTCAAGGACTGGGCCTTTACGCTGACCACATCTATTCTGTACTACAACGATTATGACCTGATCGATGAGGATACCCGGAATCTGTATCGCAAAGGCATGGCTGCTTTCGGCGGCATTGCGCCCAGCTATCATATTGAGCTGCTGGACAAACCGACCATCTATTGGGACTTCCATTCGCTGCTGCTGGGCATCCAGATGATGTTCAGCTTCCTGCTGGTGGACGGAGAGAAGCCCCTGCGGCTGTGCAAGCACTGCCAGAAGGTGTTCCTGAGCAGCCGCTCCAATTCCGCTTTTTGCAGTCCCCGCTGCAAGAATCAGTATAATGTCTATAAGAGCCGTGGGAAGAAAACCAGCGAAGAAGATTGAGGTGAAACGACATGGCAGACGCCAAGAAGGATAAACTGCAAATCCGCAACAGCACAGTGGATTTCCTTGTGTTCACGAAAGATGCCCATGAGGATGGCATTGAGGTACGGGTACAGGATCACGACGTTTGGCTGACCCAAAAGGCCATTGCACGGCTTTTTGATGTAGACCGGAGCGTTGTGACAAAGCATCTGAAAAATGTATATGAAAGCGGTGAATTGTCCGAAGATGCAACTTGTGCAAATTTTGCACAAGTTGCGGATAACGGAAAAACCTATCACTATAAGTTCTACTCTCTGTCCGCCATCATAGCCGTAGGCTATCGGATCAATTCCGGCAGAGCCACGCAGTTCCGCCAGTGGGCAACCAAGGTGCTGGACACCTTCACCAAGCAGGGGTATGTGCTGGACAAGAGCAGGCTCATCAATGGGCAGATTTTTGATGAGGACTACTTCGATCACCTGATTTCCGAGATTCAGGAGATTCGGGCCAGCGAACGGCGCTTCTATCAGAAAATTACGGATATTTACGCCACTGCTGTGGACTACTCTCTCGATAGCCAGACCACAAAGGATTTCTTTGCCACAGTTCAGAATAAGATGCACTATGCCGTCCATGGCGGCACAGCGGCAGAGGTCATTATGGCACGAGCCGATCACACCAAGGAACACATGGGGCTGACCTCATGGAAGAATGCTCCTGACGGCAAGATTGTCAAGGCAGATGTGTCCGTTGCAAAAAATTACTTATCCATGGATGAAATGCAGGAACTGAACGAAATCGTCACCATGTATCTGGACTATGCTACCCGGCAGGCCAGACGGCATATTCCCATGACCATGGCAGATTGGGCCTCCAAGCTGGACGCTTTTCTGCAATTCAATGATGCAGAGATTCTGCAAAATAAGGGAAAAGTCACCGCTGCCATTGCAAAAGCCTTTGCCGAAAGCGAGTTTGAGCAGTACCGCGTCATTCAGGATCATCTGTATCAGAGCGACTTTGACCGTCTGGTAGCCAGCACGGAACAAAAGAACTAAAGTGTAAAAATGCCCGTTATCGGCCACGCAACCGATAACGGGCATTTGTCATTCATATACAAGCTCGGTCAAAACGATTTCCTCCGCGCGGCTGCGGATGCTGTTCATGCGGCGTACCCATTCCATTTGATCGGCAGCTTTGAGTGCTTCGGTCACGCCTTCTTGCTTCACCATTGCAGAAACGATGATTTCCATGCGCTCGTTGCAGGCTTGGTCGATCTCGGCAAGGTGCCGATGCAGCGTTCCGTTTGTGAGCAGGTTTGTGTAGAAAATAGGGCGATGTTCTTTCAGATAGCTGCGGCGCATATGTCCATACTTGCCAATCTGGTATTCCGGTTCCTCTGGCAGCGCAAGGTTTGGAATGAGATAATCGCCCTCCTGACGGTAAGTGCCGCCCATTTCCTCAAATAGAGATTTCATAAAAATTAGCTCCTTTTTGTGTTGATTTCCAGCGGTTATACGGACTTTTCTTCTCCTTTCCTACAACTGCTGTTCCATTCACCACAAATGAGCCGCAGTCATATGTATTAGGTGGGAGAAACCACCCTTTACATATTAACTCTTGGTTGGATATGGAATTGCTCTCGCCCTGTAACTCATCGTCCCGGCTCAGGCGCTCGTACAGTGGGGTGATTTTTTCGTTTCTCATAGCTGCACCTCCTGAAACAAAAATGCTCTAAGTGATTGCTTCACTAACCATGACACAATCATGATTAAGAAGTCACTTAGAGCATATATCATCCCTCTTCCCACCCAGCTCTTTTCATATACAAAAAACGGCATGACCATCCCGGCCACACCGTTCCCTGTATTTTCATTTTTCATTTGATCTTCAGCCATCCAGCCCTGCCTCTTCCTGTCCGGAGCTCCGCAAGGTTTCATTGCTGCCTTAATCGTGCTTTTCTGCCACTTCCCCCTGTTTTTTATAGATGGAGTTTCCATCCACACAGCCCCGGACGCTGGATAAGGGATAGATATTGGAATCTCTTCCGATGACGGTGCCGGGATTCAGGATGGAGCCGCAGCCCACTTCCACCCGGTCGCCCACCATGGCCCCGAATTTTTTCATTCCCGTTTCCAGATCCCCGTCCTCTGCGTGGACCTTCACCAGAAGCTTATCGGATTTTACGTTGGAGGTAATGGAGCCGGCCCCCATGTGGGCCTTAAAGCCCAGGATGGAGTCGCCCACATAATTGTAATGGGGGACCTGGACCTTGTCGAACAGGATCACGTTTTTAAGTTCTGTGGAGTTTCCCACCACAGCGCCCTCACCCACCAGGGCATTGCTCCGCAGGAAGGCACAGTGGCGCACCTCCGCATCCTTCCCGATGATGATATTTTCTCCCAGATAGGCACTTTCAAAAACCCTGGCCGTCTTATGGACCCAGACAGTCTCACCGCGTTTTTCATATTCGCTTTCCGGCAGACGGTTCCCCAGCTCCAGGATAAGATCCCTGATCCCGGGAAGGGCCTCCCAGGGGTACTCACACTGCTCCAGTAAAGGCCTTGCCAGTGTGTGGTCCAGATCGTAAAGACACACGGTCCTTGCTTCTTCTTTTTTCATCACAGCCTCCATTCCTCCGCCGCAGACGGCGGCACAAAACGTTTCCTACTTTTTATAAAACTGGGCCGCAGCGTCGAAATACGGCCGCAGCAGATACTGGTTGTCGGTCTGGCGGACACCGTTGGTCCTTAAGGTGACGAACCGCTCCAGCTTTTCCATATATTCCGCCGGGGTGATGGTACCCTCTGCCACATAGGTGAGGCCCTTTTCCCAGCTGGCCGTCAGCTCTGGGTTTAAAAGCTGCCGGATGGATGCGCTGCATACGTCAAAGACCATCTCGCCCAGAAGCGTGGGCGTGATCACCTGGGTCTTTTTTGCCAGGGACAGGTACTTGATGGTGCAGAGCTTCTTAAGGATCTCCGCACGGGTGGCACTGGTGCCGATGCCGCTGCCCTTGATCTGGGAACGGAGCTCCTCGTCCTCAATGAGCTGCCCGGCATTTTCCATGGCTAAGATCATGGAGCCGGAAGTGTACCTCCTGGGAGGAGACGTTTCACCCTCTTTGATCTCCAGCCCTGTAAGAGACAGACGCTGTCCCTTTTTAAGGCCCGAAAGCATGGCCAGAAGGGCCCTGGCCTTCTCACCGCCATCCAGTTCGATCTCGGTCTCATTGCCTTTGCCGGCCTGTTTTTTTTCTTCTCCGGATTCCGTTTCCTGGTCTCCGGTCTTTTTCTCCGCCGTCTTTTTGGGAACATAGGCGGCCTTCAGATAGCCCTCCTCCGCCAGTACCCTGTAATTGGCAAAGAAATGCTCTCCCTGCTTTTCCAGGTCCAGGGAAAATTTCTGGTAAACAGCCGGCGGATAAAAGATGCTTAAAAATCTCCGGGAGATCACCTCATAGACCTTAAGCTGCAGGGAGCCCAGGGTCCGCAGGGCCCCAAAGCCCTGGCCTGTGGGAACGATGGCGTAGTGGTCTGTGATCTGCTTATCGTTGACGTACCTGGTATTTCCTATGGTCTTAAAGCTCCCCAGCTCCAGCGCCTCAGAGGCCAGGTCCGCCAGCGGGGCAAAATTCCTAAGTCCGCCGATGTTTTTATGGATCTCCTTTGCCACAGCTGAGGAGAGCACCCGGGCGTCGGTCCTTGGATACGTCACCAGCTTTTTTTCATACAGCTCCTGGACCACCTTCAAGGCCTCGTCGGGACTGATCTTGAACATTTTGGAGCAGTCGTTCTGAAGCTCCGCCAGGTTGTATAAAAGCGGGGCATTTTTCGTTTCCCGTTTTTTCTCCATGGAAACTAAAGTCCCCTCCATGGGGGGCGCTGACAGGAAGCGGATCAGCTCCTCTGCCGTCTTTTTCTCTTTGAACCCGTTTTCTTTATATAGGACCGGGGTTTCGTAGTATCTGGACCCCTTCACGGCCTTCCATTCTGCCTCCACGGAAATGCCTTCCCGGCCTGGAACGTCAAAGGAGCCCAGGACCCGGTAAAAAGGCGTTTTCACAAAGCTGCGGATCTCCCGTTCCCTCCGGACCACCATGCCCAGGACGCAGGTCATGACGCGGCCCACGGACAGCACCGCCCGCTTCTCTTTTAAGTAAGAGGCCACAGTATTTCCGTACTTCAGAGTCAGCACCCGGGAGAAATTAATGCCCATCAGATAATCCTCTTTGGCCCGCAGATAGGCGGAGGCCGCCAGATTATCGTATTCGGACAGGTCCTTTGCCTCCCGGACTCCCCGCAGGATCTCCTCCTCCGTCTGGGAATCGATCCACACACGAAGACGCTTTTTCCCCCGGACTCCGGCCATCTGCTCCACCAGACGGTATATATATTCTCCCTCCCGTCCGGAGTCGGTGCAGACGTAGATGGTGTCCACGTCAGGCCGGGTCAGCAGCTTTTTCACAGTCAGAAACTGTTTTTTTACGCCGTCGATGACCTGATATTTAAATTCCTTCGGAAGAAATGGAAGGGTATCCATGCTCCACCGCTTCAGGGACGGATCATAGCTTTCCGGATAGCTCATGGTCACCAGATGCCCGACGCACCAGGTGACCACGGCTGTCTCCGATTCGATGAACCCGTCCCCCTTTTTCCCCGATATCTTAAGCACCCGGGCAAACTCCTGGGCAACGCTGGGCTTTTCTGCTATAAATAAGGATTTACCCATGGACCTCCTTTCCAGGGACCGTAAAACGCAGCTCGGATAGTAAAAGGGCTGAGAACATGAGCACACAGCCCAGGATCATCCTTCCTGTCAGGACCTCCCCCAGGAAGATCACAGAAAACAGGGTCCCGAATACGGCTTCCAGGGATAAAAGAAGGGAGACCGTATTGGCGCTGAGATATTTCTGTCCCACGGTCTGGATCAGAAATCCCACAGTGGTACAGATGAGGGACAGATAAAGAAGTCCCAGGATCAGGCTTTTATGGAGCAGAATGGCCGGATCAAAGGCTCCGGGACCGTCTAAAAACGGAGCCAGAAGCCAGTTGAACACGCCCACAGCCGCCACCTGGACCGTTGCTAAAAGAATGGGATCGCACCGCTTTGTATATTCCTCCGTACAGATCATGTGGACGGCAAAGCAGACGCCGCAGAGGAAGGTCAGCGCGTCTCCCAGGTTGATCCCGGACTCATGCTTTAAGGTCAGCAGAGCCAGACCGATGACCGCCACAAGGCCGGCTGCGATCTGGTTGAGGCCCGGCCGCTTTTTGCTGATCTTCCAGTATAAAAAAGGCACCAGGACCACATAAAGGGCCGTGATAAAGGCATTCTTGCTGGCTGTGGTATATTTGATCCCATAGGTCTGGAACAGATAGGCCAGGGTCAGGAAGATCCCCATAATGAGCCCGCAGGTCAAAGATCCACGGTCCAGCTTTTTCATCCGTCCCGGAAAGGCCAGGGCCATGAAGGCGGCGGCCAGGGTAAACCGCAGCGCCAGAAGATAGGACGGCGGCACCAGGTCCACAGAGTTTTTCATGACCACAAAGGAGCCGCCCCAGATCATGGTAATGAACAGGAAGCCGGCCGTTGCCAGGAGCTTTGCGTTTTTACTTGTTGTTCCTTCCATGGCCCTATTTTCCCATATAGAACCGGTAGCTGGTCCGGGTCACATGGGCGGTCCCGGCCTTGACCACAGGCGACGGGAACTGGGGATGATTGACGGAATCGGGATACATCTGTGTCTCAAAGCAGAATGCGTCCCGGTCCTCATAGGAAACGCCGCCCTTTCCTTTTTCTCCGCCCAGCCAGTTGCCGGTATAAAACTGGACGCCGGGAAGGTCTGTATAAACATCCATGGCCCGGCCGCTGGCCTCATGATACGCGCTGGCTGCCAGTCCGCAGACGCCCGGAGCATGGTTTAAGCACCAGTTATGGTCAAAGCCCTTCCCCTGGACGATCTGGATATAATCAGAGCCAATGTCTGTTCCGATGGTCTTCGGTGTCCGGAAGTCCATGGGCGTTCCCTCTACTGCCAGGATCTCTCCGGTGGGGATGGAATCCGCATCCGTGGGCGTAAAGGAATCTGCCAGGATCTGGACGCGGGTATCTGACACAGAGCCGGAATCATGGCCGCCCAGATTAAAATAGGCGTGGTTTGTCATGTTCACCGGAGTATCCCTGTCACTGGTGACCGCATAAAGGATATCCACGGCATTTTCCTTTGTCAGAGTGTATTTTACGGAGATCTTCAGCTCTCCGGGAAATCCCTGGTCGCCGTCGGGACTGTCCAGAAGGAATACCACGGAATCCTCTCCCGCTTCCCGGGCGGCCCACAGTCTCCGGTCATAATAATCGGGACCGCTGTGGAGGTTGTTCTCTCCCTTATTTTTTCCCAGGACATAGGAAGTTCCATTTAAAGTAAAGGAAGCGCCGCCGGTGCGGTTGGCGATCCGGCCCACGATGGAGCCGAAATGGGGGCCATTGACCAGATACCCCTCTGCATCGTCGTAGCCCAGCAGCACATCTGCCAGCTCCCCGTTCCTGTCCGGTACCATCATGCTTACCCAGACAGCGCCCAGATCGGTGAAGGAAGCGGATACGGTGCCATTGTCTATGGTGTAAAGACTGATCTCTCTTCCGTCGGCCATACGTCCAAAATGCTCTTTTTTTACTGCCATGATAACCTCCCTGACTTACTTGTGTGTGATGTAGCCCTGTTCCGTCAGAAGCTCTGCGCAGAGCACAGCCCCGCCGGCAGCTCCTCTTACGGTGTTATGGGACAGGCCCACGAATTTCCAGTCATAGACCGTATCCTCCCTGAGGCGTCCGATGGATACGCCCATTCCCTTTCCAAAGTCCACATCCAGAGTCACCTGGGGACGATTGTCCTCCTCCATATACTGGATGAACTGCTCCGGTGCGCTGGGAAGGTTTAATTCCTGGGGAAGTCCCTTAAAGCTCACCAGCTTTTCGATCAGCTGTTCTTTTGACGGCTTTTTCCGGAATTTCACGAAAACAGCCGCCGTATGGCCATTGAGGACCGGAACGCGGATACACTGGCAAGTGATCACCGGCTCCTTTGCCTTTACGATCACGCCGCCTTCCAGGGTCCCCCAGATCCGTAAGGGCTCCTGCTCGCTCTTCTCTTCCTCTCCGCCAATGTAGGGGATGATGTTCTCCGCCATTTCCGGCCAGTCCTTAAATGTCTTTCCAGCGCCGGAGATGGCCTGGTATGTGGTGGCCACTACCTCATAGGGCTCAAATTCCTTCCAGGCAGTCAGGGCCGGGGTATAGCTCTGGATGGAGCAGTTGGGCTTCACAGCCACAAAGCCCCGGGTCGTTCCCAGGCGTTTTCTCTGGAAGGGGATCACTGCAAAATGCTCCGGGTTGATCTCCGGGATCACCATGGGCACATCCGGCGTCCAGCGGTGGGCGCTGTTGTTGGATACCACGGGAGTTTCCGTTTTGGCATATGCCTCCTCGATGGCCCGGATCTCGTCCTTTGTCATATCCACGGCGCTGAACACGAAGTCCACGGTGGAAGCCACCTTCTCCACCTCAGCCACGTTCATGACCACCAGCTTTTTCACCGCCTCCGGCATGGGTGATGTCATTTTCCAGCGGTCTCCCACCGCCTCCTCATACGTTTTTCCAGCAGAACGGGCGCTGGCTGCCACCGTCACTACCTGGAACCAGGGATGGTCCTCCAGAAGGGAAATAAATCTCTGGCCCACCATTCCGGTGGCTCCCAGGATGCCGACTCTCAGTTTCTTTTCCATCATTGTTTCTCCTCGTTGTTTTTATTGTCTCCTGCCCTGATACGGACAGGTGAAAGATCTAAGATGCTTACAGGATCTCCAGGGCCACCTGTACCATATCCATAAAGGAATTCTGGCGTTCCTCGGCCGTGGTGGACTCTCCGGTGATCAGGGAGTCTGAAATGGTCAGAATGGAAAGCGCCTGGGCTCCTGCCAGCGCGGCGTTGGCGTAAAGGGCCGCCGTTTCCATTTCCGCAGCCAGGACTCCCACATCCTCATAGCCCACGCCTTCTTTCTTTGCCTTTTCCGGTGCATAGAAGACGTCAGAGGTCAGTACATTGCCCACATGGTAGGAGAGGCCCCGCTGTTCAGCCTCCAGGGCTGCCTTGATGAGAAGTCCGAAGTCCGCGATGCAGGAATAGCCGTCTGGAAGCCCCAGCTCCTTTACATAACCGGTGCCTGTGCATGCGCCCATGGCCAGCACCAGATCCCGGATATGGGTGGTCTTCTGCATGGCTCCGGCAGTGCCCACACGCACCAGCTTCTTTACGCCATAGAAATTCATCAGCTCGTGGGAATAGATGCCCATGGACGCGCAGCCCATGCCGGTTCCCATGACGGAAATGGGCTTATCCCGGTAAAAGCCGGTGTACCCGAACATGTTTCTGGTAGAATTGAACTGCTTTGCTCCTGCCAGGAAGTTTTCTGCAATGTATTTTGCCCGCAGCGGGTCTCCCGGAAGCAGGATGGACGGTGCGATCTCGCCTTCTTTTGCTGAAATGTGAGGGGTTGGAATATTGTTTGCCATATCAATGGTCCTCCTTTGATGATTATACCCTTGTTTTTGTTCCTTTGCCGTCCCGTTTCGCCATCTTAAGGCGGTTTAAATGGACTTCTTTTTCTTTATAGACTGCCAGCGGCTCATTTTCCGGGAAATAAACGTGTTCAAGGCTGTCGCCGCCTTCCAGCTTCATGCCCCGGACGCCGCGGCTGTTCTTTTTAAGCTCCGGGATCTCGTTTATCATGAACCGGAGGAACATGCCCTCCTTTGTCTGTAATACGATCTCTGTTTCCCCGGAAAGGATCCGGATCTCTGCCGCCTGGTCGCCCTCAGAAAGCTTTGTGGCGGCTACCATGCGGTTGGCCGTGAGGAACTCCCCGCCCGGAACGATCTTAAGCATAGCTGCCCTTGTGGCAAACAGAAGCTTCTTTCCAGGAAGCTCTGACGCGGGCATGGTCAGAAGGATCCGCTCCTTCGCGCCCTCGAATCGGCTGATATTATCCAGGGGCACTCCCTTATCCTTCAGTTTTCCCGCCGGTACGTCGGCAGCCTTCACCTGATACATGGATCCGGTGTCTGTAAAGAAGCAGATCCTGTCATCGGTCATAACGGGAACTGTTTCCACATGCTCCGCCTGGACGGTCTCCGGATTCCTCTCATAAACGGCTTTTTCCAGAAGCTTGCAGTAGCCGAACCGGTCCATGGCAAAGATCATTTCCCGGGCCGCCTCCTTTTCCTCCTGGAATACGATCTCTTCCCCGTCCTCGATCACGGTCCTCCGCTCCACAGAGAACTCCTCCCGGATCCGGTCCAGATCCTCTTTGATGACCGCATCCATGTTTTTCTGGCTGGACAGGATATGGCGGTATTCCCGGATCCTTTTTAAGGTTTCTTTATACGCCTTCTGTAAAGCCAGGATCTCCAGGCCGATGAGCTTATAAAGCCGCATTTCCAGGATCGCGGACGCCTGGCGCTCTGTAAAGCAGAGCTTTTTCGCATCCTCCTCAAAGCCCGGGGAGCGGAATTTAATATTGGCGGTATTCCCTGTCATCAGGCATTCTTTGGCGTCCTTTAAGTTCCTGGAGCCCCGGAGGATGGCGATGATCACATCGATCACGTCGCAGGCCCTGATGAGGCCCTCCTGGACCTCCTTTTTTTCCAGCTCCTTCTCCAGAAGAACGTTATATTTTTTCGTCATGTTCTTATACTGGAATTCCAAGAACGTATTTAAGATCTGCTTTAGGTTCATGGTCTCCGGCCGGCCGTCGTCGATGGCCAGCATGTTGACGCCGTAGGTATCCTCCAGCTTCGTCTTCTTGTATAAGATATTCCGTATCTTATTGACATCCGCGTCTTTTTTAAGCTCTAAAACGATGCGGATCCCTTCCTTGCTGGACTGATTGGAGATATCCACCACATCCGGCAGTTTCCGGCTCTCCACCAGCTCCGCCACGTCCGACAGGAACTTATTGATCCCGGCGCCGATCATGGTATAAGGGATTTCGGTGATCACCAGCTTATCCCGGTCCGCCTTCCTGCGGCCCAGCTCCACCTCCACCTTTCCGCGGAGGCGGATCTTTCCCGTGCCTGTCTCATAAATGGAAAGGAGATCCTTTTTGTTGGCGATGATGCCGCCGGTGGGGAAATCTGGTCCGGGAAGATACTCCATCAGATCCTCTACCGTCATCAGCCGGTTGTCAATGTAGGCCTTCACCGCATCGGCTACCTCTCCCAGGTTGTGGGGCGGGATGCTGGTGCTCATGCCCACGGCGATGCCCTCGGCGCCGTTGATCAGAAGGTTGGGGACCCGTACCGGAAGCACCTCCGGCTCCTTTTCTGTCTCGTCATAGTTGGAGACGAAGTCAACGGTTTTGTCCAGATCCTTTAAATAAACTTCCTCTGCAAATTTTTTCAGCCGGGCTTCCGTATAACGCATGGCGGCGGCCCCGTCTCCCTCGATGGAGCCAAAATTTCCATGGCCGTCCACCAGGGCCATGCCTTTTTTAAAATCCTGGGACATGACCACCAGAGTCTCATAGATGGAGCTGTCGCCGTGGGGGTGGTATTTACCCATGGTGTCTCCCACGATACGCGCCGATTTCCGGTGGGGCTTATCGTGATCCAGATGGAGCTCGCTCATGTCGTAAAGCACGCGCCGCTGCACCGGCTTTAAGCCGTCCCTGGCGTCGGGGATGGCTCTGGCAGTGATGACGCTCATGGAATAATCCAGGTAGCTTTTCTGCATCTCCTCGGAATATTCGGTCCTTAATATTTTTTCAGCCATTGTCAGGCTCTCCTTCTTTCCTGTTTTCCATTTTCCGCATGGGACCGTCTGTTCCTTCCGGTCCCTCATGCCGTTCTGCTCTGCCCTTTAGGCGTCGATCTCCGCCTCATCGGCATGGTCGTAGATGAATTTTTTCCTGGGTGGAACGTCGCTTCCCATTAAAAGCTCTGTCACCTCGCTGGCCATCCGGGCATCCTCGATCTCCACCCGCTTGAGCACCCGGTTCTCCGGGTTTAAGGTCGTCTCCCAGAGCTGGTCCGCATCCATTTCACCGAGGCCCTTGTACCGCTGGAGGGTAAAATCTCCGGAATGGGTCCTTTTATATTCCTCCAGGGCCTTATCGTCATAGAGATACCGCTCCTCTCCCCGTTTTGGGACCACCTTATAAAGAGGCGGCATGGCGATATAAATGTGGCCGTCGTAGATCAGCTCCGGCATGAACCGGTACAGGAAGGTAAGCAGAAGCGTATCGATATGGCTTCCGTCCACGTCCGCATCGGTCATCAGGACGATCTTATCATATTTTAATTTGGTGATGTCAAAATCGTTGCCGTATCCCTCGGAAAAACCGCAGCCAAAAGCGTTGATCATGGTCTTGATCTCCGCATTGGCAAGAACTTTATCCATAGAGGCCTTTTCCACGTTTAAGATCTTTCCCCGGATGGGCAGGATCGCCTGGTACTGGCGGTTCCGGCCCATTTTTGCCGATCCTCCGGCAGAATCTCCCTCGACGATGAAGATCTCGCATCTGGACGGATCCCGGCTCTCGCAGTTGGCCAGCTTTCCGTTGCTGTCAAAGGAAAACCTGGATTTTGACAGCATATTGGTCCTGGCCTTTTCCTCTGCCTTCCGGATCTTTGCCGATTTTTCCGCGCAGGCAATGATGGATTTCAGAACCTCCAGATTCCGGTCGAAGAAAAGCTGCAGTTCCTCGCCGCAGATGGAAAATACGGCCTTTGTAGCGTCTGCGCTGGCCAGCTTCGTCTTTGTCTGGCCCTCGAAGATGGGATCCGGATGCTTCACTGCCACCACTGCCGTCATTCCATTCCTGGTATCGGCCCCGGTGAAGTTTGTGTCCTTTTCCTTAAGGATCCCCAGCTCCCTTGCGTATGTATTGATCAGGTTCGTAAACCGGGTCTTAAAGCCCACCAGGTGGGTGCCGCCTTCCTGGGTGAAGATGTTGTTGCAGAAGCCCAGAACGTTCTCTTCAAAGGCGTCCACGAACTGGAAGGCCGCCTCTACCTCGATATTTTCAACGGTTCCCTTAAAATATACCGGCTCATGGACCGCTTCTTTCCCGCCGTTCAGCTCCCTTACATAGGCCACGATGCCGTCGGGCTCAGAAAATATCAGGCTTTCCTCCTCGCCTGGGCGGCGGTTTTCATAGCGGATCGTCAGACGGGGATTTAAATAGGCCGATTCATGGAGACGGCTTTTGAGCCAGTCGGCCTTGAAGCGCGTTTTTTCAAAGATCGCGGGATCCGGGAGAAAGTTGATCTCCGTTCCCGTTTCCTTTGTGCGGCCCAGGACAGGCAGAAGTCCGTCCTTTAACTCCACTGTGGGGATCCCCTTTTCGTATGCGTCAAAATGGATATATCCGTCCCTGTATACCTTAATGGACAGCCGCTCCGACAGCGCGTTCACCACCGATGAGCCCACCCCGTGGAGACCGCCGCTGGTCTTATAGGAATCATTATCAAATTTACCTCCCGCATGGAGCGTGGAAAGCACCACGCGCTCGGCGGAAACACCTTTTTTATGTAAACCCACCGGGATTCCGCGGCCGTTGTCCCTTACGGTACAGGAGCCGTCGGCCTCCAGAGCCACCAGGACCTCCGTACAGTATCCCGCCAGGTGTTCGTCCACTGCGTTGTCTACGATTTCATATATTAAATGGTTTAAGCCTTTTGTGCCAACGCTTCCAATATACATGCCAGGCCGCTTCCTGACGGCTTCCAGGCCCTCTAAAACTGTGATACTGTCAGCATTATACTGTACTTTCGCCATGAAATACCTCCAAAATTCTTATGGCACGGCCGTCATATCCCGCGCCGTTTCCTGTGATCCATAAAACATAGTCCCACCCATTATACACTCACCCGGAGAGATTTTGCAAGGCTTTTAGCGAATCCATGTTCGATTTATTGTATCCGCCCAGCCGCGCATCTTTTTGCCTGCCCGCAGCGGACAAGGAGCGCCGGGCGTCTGCATGGACGGCTTCCTTTATGGAATGGATAAGGATTTGTATATTGATTTTTTTCCTTTTTCTGTTATATTAATATTTGGTCTTATTTTTAACAAAAAAGGAGAGTTACTATGAACAAACTTCTTGACCTCTTCCTTACCTTTGCCCGCATCGGCGGCCTGACCTTTGGCGGCGGCTACGCCATGCTCCCGATGCTCCAGAAGGAAGTCGTGGAAAAGCGCGGCTGGGCTTCGGAGGAGGAGCTGATGGACTACTACGCCATCGGACAGTGTACACCGGGCATCATTGCGGTGAATACGGCCACCTTTGTAGGTCAGAAGACCGCTGGTATCGCCGGAGGCATCATCGCCACCCTGGGCGTTGTATTCCCGTCCCTGATCATCATCACGATCATTGCCGCCTTTATCCAGAACTTTTCCGATCTGGCCATCGTCCAGAACGCCTTCGCCGGCATCCGCGTCTGCGTCTGCGTCCTGATCTTCAATGCAGTGGTAAAGCTCTGGAAAAAATCCGTCATTGACAAGCCGACCCTGGCAGTTTTTCTTGTTGTCTTTGCCGGATCCGCGTTCTTTAACCTGTCTCCGATCCTGTTCGTGATCCTGGCCGCTGTGGCTGGCATCCTTTTAAAGAATAAGGAGGTACAGGCAAAATGATGATCTATTTACAGCTTTTTTTTGAATTTTTCAAGGCCGGGCTTTTCGCCATCGGCGGAGGAATGGCTACGCTTCCCTTCCTCTACGATATTTCCGACAAGACCGGCTGGTTTACATACGGACAGCTTGCCGACATGGTGGCCATCTCCGAGTCCACCCCCGGCCCCATCGGCGTCAATATGGCTACCTATGTGGGCTTTACCACAGCTGGTATCTCTGGTTCTGTGATCGCCACTTTGGGACTCATCACTCCGTCCATCATCATTATCCTGATCATCGCAGGCTTTTTAAAGGCCTTCAAGGATAATAAATACGTCCAGCACGCTTTTTACGGTCTGCGTCCGGCATCCACCGGTCTCATCGCCGCCGCCGGATTTTCCGTATTCGCGCTGATCATGTTCCATAAGGACGCTTATGCGGCGTCCGGGAATATCCTGGATCTGGTGAGCATTCCCAACCTGGTCCTTCTGGCAGTGCTTTACTATTTTACCGCTGTCTGCAAAAAGACCAAGGGGCTTCATCCGGTGGTTTTCATCGCTGCATCCGCTGTCATTGGTATTATCTTCCAGTTTGGCGGCGTGTAAGCCTGCCCCCGGCTCCTGGAGCCATTTTTCTGCACGCAGGTATTCATAAAAGCCGCAGGCCTGGCCCGGAGATCTTCTCTCTGCCAGAGCCCGCGGCTCTTTTTGTGCGTTCTGCCGGAAGGCCTGCCCTCTCCAGGCACTTCCTCCGGCACGCCTCTTTTCTGTTTTATTTCGTATTCTGTATGGAGTTCTGCTCCTCAGTCAAGTTCAGAAGATCTCCGATGACAGCGGCGTCCACAATGGCGATCATATTGGAGCCCTCCATCTGGAGATACCGTTTTTCACCCATAACATCCACGAAATTTCCCACATAGACCGTCAGGGACTCTGTGTTCCCGCCGTTGGAAAATTCCACATCCAGCGTCATCCTCTGATCCTCTGTAAGGCCCGCGGAGGTCAGCTCCGGCCCGGTTGCATGGAAGGAGGCGAACTCCTGGGGCTTTAAGGCCGTCATTCCAGCCGCGATCCGGGTCATGGCCTCTGTATCCGCCGTCTTATAGGAAACGGTCTTTCCATCTACGACAGTCACGGCCTTTATAAGATCTCCGGCCGAAGCCGTAAGATCCAGGCTGTCCCGGACCACCAGGCTGTCATAATCAAAGACCAGGGCATCCAGAGCCTCTGGCTTTATGGTGTATATATTTTCACTTCCCTCAATGGTCATATAATAGTTTCCGTCCGGATCTGCATCGCCAATGAAAAGATATTTTTCTCCCTTTTCTCCGTCTGTGATATAAACGGAGTGATCCGCGTCATCCAGACCGTACTGGTCCAGATCCCCTGGGTTCTCCACCTCTGATACGGCACGAAGATTTAAAAATACATCCGCCATGGCCTGGAACCGCTCCTGGTCAATGGGGATCTCCTTATCTGTGGCGTCCTGCCAGACACCGTCCTCCATCTTAAACAGCATTTCCGCCTCCGGGCTGCTGTAACAGAAGTCAATGGGCTTTTCCAGAGCCAGGACCGGGATCTCCGCTCCGGTCATATCCGCTACGAAAGACTCGTCCCGCAGTTCCTTAAATTCCGTCTGGGGAGCCTCCGAAAAAGAAGCCTTTCCTCCGGAACAGCCTGCCAACATCAGTCCCAGAGCCATCACCACGGCTCCCGATACGATCTTTTTCTGTCTCATATTTTTTTCATCCTTCCATATTTAAAATTCGATCATGCTTGACCAGTATATCACAGCTTTGTGTCATCTCTGTGAATCCTCCAGACATTGTACCCCTCCGGGGGAAATATGTGAACCCCCATTGTCTAAAGCCAATGGGCCTCCTGTTTCATCGACCTCGTGACCTGCCATCTCCACAGGCGTAAATTCGGACAATTCCTGCCCTATATTGCACGTCTCCCCTCAAAAAGAGCCCGACGCCTACTCGGCGTCAGACTCCATATCTCTCATACAAAAGCATCCAATTACCGCCAGCCCAAATCCCAGGGCTCCGCACGATATGTGGGAAACCGACGGCACTGTCATTCCCAGAAGAATGATCCCCAGTCCAAGGATCTGGTATTTTACTCCTCGCATGAAAGCCCTCCTCTCCATCTATCTCAACTGTGGATTTCTTTCTGCTTAAAGTATACTACAATCCGCTGTCTGATAATATAGATATTTCCGAAATAATTTCTTACGATTCTATTGCTTCGGATCCAGCTTAAGGCCAGCCAGAGCTTTGGCAAAGGCGTTGTTCACCGGCTCCTCCGCTTCCTTCCTCTGCTGATTCATGTACCGGGCCACATCTCTTTTGGACACGCCTGCCCCCTCCTTCTTCCTCCGTTCCTGGAAGGCGGAAAGCTTCTCCTTATGGCCGCAGGAGCAGACGAAGATCTGTCCGTCGCCCTTTCCCCGCAGTTCCATCCGTTTATGGCACACGGGACATCTGGCGTTGGAGGTCCTGGAGACCGTTTCCCGGTATCCGCACTCCCGGTCCTGGCAGACCAGCATCTCGCTGTTCTTTCCTTTCACCAGCAGCAGGTTTTTTCCGCACCTGGGGCATTTTTTACTTGTCATGTTGTCATGGCGGAATTTTCCCTCTCCCCGGCGGATCTCTCCGGTCAGCTCCTCCGAATAGCTGCGGATCTCAGACATGAACGCGGTCCTGGAAAGCTCTCCCCTGGCGATCCGGGAGAGCTTCATTTCCCAGTCTGCCGTCAGCTCCGGCTTTTTTAAGTCCTCCGGCACCAGCTCCAGAAGCTGCCGGGCCTTGGAGGTCAGAAGGATGTCCTTCCCCTTCTTCTCCAGAAGGAAGCTGGAAAACAGCTTTTCGATGATATCCGCCCGGGTCGCCACAGTACCCAGGCCTCCGGTCTCCCCCAGAGTCCTTGCCATGGCCTTATCCTGGGACTCCATATACGCCACCGGATTTTCCATGGCAGAAAGCAGGGTGGCCTCGTTGAAGTGAGCCGGGGGCTTGGTTTTTCCTTCGGTCATGGCAAAGGAAATTCCCTGGAGCACGTCTCTCTCCTTAAGGTCCGGAAGGATCTGGCCTGCCGCAGGGCTTCCGTCTCCTCCGGCATCCTCTGGATCCGCCTCCATGCCTCCATCCAGATTTTCATAAACGGCCCTCCATCCGGCTTCCTTTATGACGTTTCCGTGGGCCGTGAACAGCTCCTCACCGGCTCTTACGGTGATCTCCGTCTGCTCGTACTCACAGAGCGGATACAGGACTGCCAGGAAGCGGCGTACCACCAGGTCATAGATCCGCCGCTCGTCGATGGTCATATGGGTCAGATCCACAAACTGCTCTGTGGGGATGATGGCGTGATGGTCCGATACCTTCTTATCATCCACAAAGGAGGGCTTTGCAGGCAGCGGCTGGTTTATGAGCCGTCCCGCCAGGACCCGGTACGGGCCCACGGAGCATGCCTTTAACCGTTCCTTTAAGGTGGGGACGATGTCCGAGCTCAGATACCTGGAGTCTGTCCTGGGGTACGTTAAGACCTTATGGTTTTCATAAAGCCTCTGCATGATGTTTAAGGTATCCTTGGCTGAGTAATCGAACCGGCGGCTGGCCTCCCGCTGGAGCTCCGTCAGGTCGTAAAGCAGGGGCGCCATGGTCTTCTTCGGCGTTTTCTTCACCCGCTCCACCA
>ENA-ORVC01001429-ORVC01001429.1-human-gut-metagenome-genome-assembly--contig:-NODE-1429-length-19858-cov-3.525829_pt1 | contig 19858 bp, 10 predicted proteins | sample MGYA00242092_ERZ509234 | MGnify/ENA primary metagenome ERZ509234 (study PRJEB26280, sample SAMEA2338800) | human gut metagenome | biome: human gut; feature: human-associated habitat; material: faeces... | reverse complement strand
GGTCGGGCGGAGATTTGCAACTGTCTCGGGCTGTCCGAAGTACAGCGACGGGTACAGCATCTTTGCATCTGCCCAGGTTTTCCGGTTGAAGATGGAATAATTCTGGAAATTATTGAATCCATAATCTAACAGCGAAGCCGTATCTGTATAGATCTGTCGTCCGTTCGTTCGGAGTGATACACATACAAGCCGTCTGCCATTCCGCTCGGCGTAAGTGACCAGCGTGTTTAACGCCGCCTGGGTGAATCCGGTCTTGCCGCCGGTACATCCCTCATACGTATAATCCCTGTCCGGAAGCATCTTATGATGGTTGCTCAGCCACCGCTCTTCCCCACACTTGTTGGTCTTTCCGATGCAGTAGGTAGTCGTCTGGCAGACCTTGCGGAACGTTGCATTGTTGTATGCCGCCTGTGCGATCAGTGCCATATCATGTGCCGTCGTATAATGATTCTCGTCCGGAAGTCCGTTCGGGTTGGTAAAATGCGTGTTCGTGCATCCCAGGGAAGCTGCTTTCTGGTTCATCAGTTCCACGAATGCATCCACACTGCCGCTGATATGTTCCGCCACGGCGACACAGACTTCATTGGCAGATTCGAGCATCATGCCGTACAGACAGTCTTCCATAGTCAGGTTTTCCCCAAGCCGGATCCCGATATTGGAACTTCCCTGTTCGATGCCGTAGACAGCATTTTCCGAAAAAGTGACTTTTTCGGACGGACGGGAATGTTCGATCGCGATCAGTGTGGTGAGAATCTTAGTGATACTGGCCGGATACTTTGCGACATCCATGTTTTTGGAATAGAGGAAAGTCCCGCTGTCCAGATCCATGACAACGGCTGATTCTGCCCATACGGCAGGTCCCTGTGGCCAGTTGGCGGTGTCGTTGGACTGGATTGGCTCAAAGTAGGCATCCGGTTCGATTCGTTCCGGTTCCGTCGTTTCGCCTTCGGTCTGACCTTCTGCCGCTTCTTTGGTGTCTGCGGATGGATTTCCCGTGTCCTGAGAAACCGTGGTATCTGCTGCCGGTTGCTCAACAGTAACTTCTGCAGCATCAACCGCAGAAGAAGACAGACTGGACAGGCCCAGCAAAATAGACGCCGAGAGCGCGAGAAGGCGATGACGGTATCTTCGATTGTTCATAAAAAACTCCTTTGATTTCCATTTTTGCATTATAAAATACAGGGTCTGCAGACCCTGATTTCAACTATTATACCACAGCCATTGACAAAATACGACAAAAAACCTGGAATCCGTCGGATTGTAAGAAATGGGTACAGTACACAGTAACAGAAAATGTATCTGAACGGGACTTGCAAAACAGTGGCAGAGTGTTATATAGTGGATATAAAATATATGGTTGGATCAGAAACAGTAAGATATTTAAGAATAACATTATGTAAACTTATAGAGAATAAAACCAATACTACAAAGACGCAATAAGGAGAAGAACGATGACAAAAGAGCAGTTAATCGCTTTATTAAATGATATGTCCCTGGAAGAAAAAGTCAATCAGATGAGCCAGGTGGTCGGCGGATTCTTTGCAGACGATACGGTGATCACAGGACCGATGGCAGAGATGGGATTTACCGAAGAAAATATCGAACTGTCCGGTTCAGTGATCGGATCGATGGGTGCGGAGACGGTCAAAAAAATCCAGAAATCCTACATGGAAACACATCATATCCCGCTGTTATTCATGCTGGACATCATCAATGGCTACAAAACCGTATTTCCGATTCCGCTGGGACAGGGAGCAACCTTTGAGCCGGAGCTTTCAGAAAAATGCGCTGCGGTCGCAGCAAAAGAGGCATCCGTCAGTGGTCTGCATGTGACATTCGCCCCGATGACTGATCTGGTGCGTGATGCCAGATGGGGACGGGTGATGGAATCCACCGGTGAGGATCCGTATCTGAACGGACTCTTCTGTGAGAGTATGGTAAAAGGTTTTCAGGGGGAAAACCTGAGTGATGAGTATAAGATTGCAGCCTGTGTGAAACATTTTGCAGGGTATGGAGCACCGACAGCAGGAAGAGACTATAATACAGTAGAATTATCCGAACATACTTTCCGGGAATTTTATCTGCCTTCTTACAAAGCCGGAATTGATGCCGGAGCAGCGCTGGTTATGACATCTTTTAATACAGTAAACGGAATTCCGGCCACTGGTAATAAAAAACTGATGCGGGGTATTCTTCGCGATGAGATGGGATTTGACGGAGTGCTGATCTCAGACTGGGCAGCGATTGAGGAAACCATTTATCATGGTTATTGTGCAGATAAAGAAGACGCTGCGATCAGGGCGGTAGAAGCAGGCGTGGACATCGATATGATGACAGGAATCTACTGCGATAACCTGTGCCGTCTGGTGAGAGAAGGAAAGATCCCGGAATCTCTGGTGGATGAATGCTGTATGCGTATCCTGGAACTGAAAAACAAGTTGGGGCTATTTGAGAATCCATATAAAGATGCTGATGAGGAAAAAGAACAGCAGCTGATCCTGTGCAAAGAGCACCGGGAACTGGCCAGAGAGGCAGCAAGAAAGTCATTTGTTCTTCTGAAAAACGAAGAACAGATCCTGCCGCTGGACAAAACGAAAAAGACGGCATTTATCGGACCTTATGTAAACAGCAGAAATCTGATGGGATCCTGGTCGATCATCGGGGAAGCAAAGGATATTACGACAGTAGAAGAAATCATGGCAGTGGAAGAAGCAGGAAACAATGTGGTATGTTGTCAGGGTTCCCCGATGCTGGGAGCAGAGGTGATACTGGAAGGATTTACAGAAGAGAACCAGGCAACATATACACCGGAGGAAGAAGCGAAGATGCTGGAAGAAGCTCTGGAAGCGGCGAAGAAGGCAGATCAGGTGGTTCTGTTCATCGGAGAAGACCGTCTGCAGTCCGGAGAGGCAACCAGCAATGCCACTATTCAGATCCCGCAGATTCAGCAGAACCTTCTGGAGCGGGTAGCAGAGATCAATGAAAATATCGCTGTGGTTCTGTTTTCCGGTCGTCCGTTGGATCTTCGTGACGTTCAGATAAAGGCAAAAGCTATTTTAGAGGTATGGATGCCAGGTACAGAAGGTGCAGGAGCGATTACAGACGTTCTGTATGGTCGTTACAATCCGACCGGAAAACTGCCAATGAGCTTTCCGTACTGTGTGGGACAGGTTCCGGTTCATTATAACGAATATGCCACCGGCCGTCCTCATGTGGAAGGCAAAGACAAGGATCGTTTCCGTTCCAAATATCTGGACATCCCGAACGCACCGCTGTATCCGTTCGGCTACGGGCTGAGCTATACGACCTTTACTGTTTCGGAAGTTTCTCTGGACAAAGACAGCATGAAAGACGGAGAAAGCATCCGGGCAGCGGTAACCGTAAAAAATACAGGCACCTGTGCCGGAACCGAAACCATCCAGCTGTATCTCCATGACGTTGCCGCAAGCGTGGTACGACCGGTTAAAGAACTGAAAGATTTCCGGAAAGTTACCCTGCAGCCGGAAGAAGAGGCAAGAGTGGAATTTACCATTACGGAACCACAGCTTTGTTTCCTGAGTGAAAATAATATTTTTGAGAGTGAAGCAGGTATTTTCGAAATTTTTATCGGTACGGACAGTACAACAACAAATAAAGCGAAATTTACCCTTGAAAAACAGTAAAATTCCTTGACAACCGCTTTGGCAGGTATATATAATGAGGGTTAGTAAAAACGAAGACGGAGACAGTAGTCTGTGCCTGAAAGCCTCAGCGAGCCGGGGGAGGTGGAAGCCCGGTGCCGGTCGGTCAGATGAACATCACTCCTGAGTTGCACTCTGAAACCTGCGGGCAGTAGGAGATGCCGGTTGTTCCGCCGTTAAAGGGAAGGTGTATCGGTGAAGAGCCCGTACATTGTAAGAGGTGGTATAACGATGGTAATGTAGCCTTCGTCCTGTTACAGGGACGAAGGTTTTTTGAATTTACAGGAAGAAGTATAACAAACCGCTTTTGAAAATAATAAAGGAGGATTCTGAGATGTATCAGAAAGTGTCAACCAATCTGAACTTTGTGGACAGAGAGAAAAAGACAGAACAGTTCTGGAAGGAAAATCATATTTTTGAAAAAAGTATGGAACAGAGAAAACAGGGAGAAACCTACACATTTTATGACGGACCGCCGACAGCAAACGGAAAACCGCATATCGGTCACGTACTGACCCGTGTCATCAAGGATATGATTCCACGTTACCGTACCATGAAAGGATACATGGTACCGAGAAAAGCAGGCTGGGATACCCATGGTCTGCCGGTAGAGCTGGAAGTAGAAAAGAAACTGGGGCTGGACGGAAAAGAACAGATCGAAGAATATGGTATGGAACCATTTATCCAGCAGTGTAAAGAAAGTGTCTGGAAATACAAAGGCATGTGGGAAGATTTTTCTTCTACAGTAGGTTTCTGGGCTGATATGGAGCATCCATATGTAACTTATGATGATAATTTTATCGAGTCTGAGTGGTGGGCACTGAAACAGATCTGGGACAAAGGTCTGTTATATAAAGGATTCAAGATCGTACCTTACTGTCCGCGCTGTGGAACACCGCTTTCCGCACAGGAAGTATCTCAGGGATACAAAACCGTAAAAGAACGCTCCGCGATCGTTCGCTTTAAAGTGATCGGCGAAGATGCTTATTTCCTGGCATGGACCACAACTCCGTGGACACTGCCTTCCAACGTGGCACTGTGTGTGAACCCGGATGAGACTTACTGTAAAGTAAAGGCAGCTGACGGATACACCTATTACATGGCAGAAGCCTTGTTGGACAAAGTGCTTGGCAAACTGGGAGACGAAGAAAAACCGGCTTACGAAGTTCTTGAGAAATATACAGGAAAAGATCTGGAATACAAAGAATACGAACCGCTGTATGCATGCGCAGGCGAAGCAGCAGCAAAACAGAAAAAGAAAGCACATTTTGTTACCTGTGATACTTACGTAACCATGAGCGATGGTACCGGTATCGTTCATATCGCACCGGCTTTCGGTGAAGATGACAGCCGTATCGGACGCAACTATAATCTGCCGTTCGTACAGTTTGTAGATGGAAAAGGTCATCTGACCAAAGAAACTCCGTATGCAGATATCTTTGTAAAAGATGCTGATCCGAAAGTTCTGGTGGATCTGGACAAAGAAGGAAAACTCTTCGAAGCTCCGAAATTCGAGCATGAATATCCACACTGCTGGCGTTGTGATACACCACTGATCTATTATGCAAGAGAATCCTGGTTTATCAAGATGACAGCGGTAAAAGATGATCTGATCCGTAACAACAATACCATCAACTGGATCCCGGAAAGCATCGGTAAAGGTCGTTTCGGCGACTGGCTGGAGAATATCCAGGACTGGGGCATCTCCAGAAACCGTTACTGGGGAACTCCGCTTCCCGTATGGCAGTGTGAGTGCGGCCATATGCACTGCATCGGCAGCCGGGAAGAGCTTAAGAAAATGAGCCCCAACTATATGGATGTGGTAAAGAAATACAGTAAGGAAATGAACGGCGACCAGGGAGAGGTGGAGCTCCACCGTCCATTTATCGACGACGTGGTCATCACCTGCCCCCAGTGCGGAAAAGAGATGCACCGGGTGCCGGAGGTCATCGACTGCTGGTTCGACTCCGGAGCCATGCCCTTTGCCCAGCACCATTATCCCTTTGAGAATCAGGAGCTGTTCCATGAGCAGTTCCCGGCCCAGTTCATCTCTGAGGCCGTGGACCAGACCAGAGGATGGTTCTATTCCTTACACGCCGAGTCTACCCTGCTGTTCAATAAGCCCTGTTTTGAGAACGTGATCGTTCTGGGCCATGTACAGGATGAGAACGGCCAGAAGATGAGTAAGAGCAAGGGCAACGCCGTGGATCCCTTCGACGCCCTGGAAAAATACGGCGCCGACGCCATCCGCTGGTACTTCTATATCAACAGCGCTCCGTGGCTGCCCAACCGGTTCCATGGAAAGGCTGTAATGGAAGGCCAGAGAAAGTTCATGGGAACCCTGTGGAATACTTACGCATTTTTCGTGCTTTATGCGAATATTGATAATTTTGATGCAACAAAGTATGCTCTGGATTATGAGAAGCTGCCGGTGATGGATAAATGGCTCCTGTCCAAGTTAAACTCCACAGTGAAGGAGGTAGACGACGACCTGGCCAACTACCGGATCCCCGAGGCTGCAAGAGCCCTCCAGGATTTCGTGGACGACATGAGTAACTGGTACGTAAGAAGAAGCCGTGAGCGTTTCTGGGCAAAGGGAATGGAGCAGGATAAGATCAATGCCTACATGACCCTTTACACCGCGCTGGTGACCATTTCCAAGACAGCGGCTCCCATGGTTCCGTTCATGACCGAGGAGATCTACCAGAACCTGGTACGCTCCATCGACGAAACGGCTCCCGAGAGCATCCATCTCTGCGATTTCCCGCAGGTGGAGGAAGGCTTCATCGATAAGGAGCTGGAGGCCAAGATGGACGAGGTATTAAAGGTGGTCGTTATGGGCCGTGCAGCCAGGAATACGGCCAATATCAAGAACCGCCAGCCCATCGCAAAGATGTTCGTGAAGGCAGAGGCTCTTCCGGAATACTACCAGGAGATCATCGAGGACGAATTAAACGTGAAGGCAGTGGAATTTACCGACGACGTCCGTGCCTTTACCTCCTATACCTTCAAGCCCCAGTTAAAGACCGTTGGACCCAAATACGGAAAGCAGCTGGGAAATATCAGAAAGGCCTTAACGGAGCTGGACGGCAACGCCGCCATGGACACCTTAAATGAAAAGGGAGCCCTGGCCTTTAACTTTGACGGGGCTGAGGTGGTACTCACCAGAGAGGACCTTCTGATCGATATGGCACAGACGGAGGGCTATGTATCCGAGGGAGACAACACCGTGACCGTGGTCCTGGATACCAACCTGACTCCGGAGCTTGTGGAGGAAGGCTTCTACCGGGAGCTGGTGAGCAAGATCCAGACCATGAGAAAAGAAGCCGGCTTCGAGGTCATGGACCATATCTACGTGTACGCAGACAACAACGATACCATCACCGGCATCATCAAGAAATATGCAGACCAGTTAAAGAGCGAGGTGCTGGCAGACAGCATCACCCTGGGACAGATGGCCGGCCACGCCAAGGAGTGGAACATCAACGGAGAGACTGTCATGCTGGGCGTTGCAAAGGTAACAAGATAATCAGAAACAGGAGGACATGAACGTGGACCACACCATTCATAAGGCTGAATTTAAAAAGGCTGTGATTTACAATCTGAAAATGTCATACCGGAAGACCATTGAGGACGCTACTCCCGCACAGATGTACCAGGCTGTGTCTCTGGCGGTGAAGGATATGATCATCGACCGCTGGATCGCGACCCATAAGGAGTATGAGAAGCAGGACGCCAAGGTCGTATATTATATGTCCATGGAATTCCTGACCGGGCGCTTCCTGGGCAACAATATCATCAGCCTCTGCGAGCAGGAGGAGATCCGGGAGGCCCTGGCTGAAATGGGCTTTGACTTAAATACCATTGAAAACCAGGAGCGGGATCCGGCTCTGGGAAACGGCGGTCTGGGACGTCTGGCCGCCTGCTTCCTGGACTCCCTGGCGACCCTGGGCTATCCGGCCTATGGCTGCGGGATCCGTTACCGCTACGGTATGTTCAAGCAGAAGATCGAGGACGGCTACCAGATCGAGGTGCCGGACGAATGGTTAAAGGACGGCTATCCCTTTGAGATCCGCCGCCCCGAATACGCCACAGAGGTAAAATTCGGCGGCTATGTGGATACTGAGTGGGACGGCCACAGGAACCATTTTGTCCAGAAGGGCTACCAGTCGGTTCTGGCAGTCCCCTACGACATCCCCATCGTGGGCTACGGCAATAACGTGGTCAATTCCCTGCGGATCTGGGACGCCCAGCCAGTGAATACCTTTAATCTGAAGGAATTCGATAAGGGCGATTACCAGAAGGCAGTGGAGCAGGAAAACCTGGCAAAGACCATCGTGGAGGTGCTGTATCCCAACGATAACCATTACGCAGGCAAGGAGCTGCGCTTAAGGCAGCAGTATTTCTTCATTTCTGCCAGCGTCCAGAGAGCCGTTAAGAAATATCTGGAGAACCACGACGACATCCATAAGTTTTATGAAAAAGCCGTGTTCCAGATGAACGACACCCACCCCACGGTGGCGGTGGCAGAGCTCATGAGGATCCTTTTAGACGAGCAGAACCTGGAATGGGATGAGGCCTGGGAGATCACCACAAAGACCTGCGCCTACACCAACCATACCATCATGTCCGAGGCCCTGGAAAAATGGCCCATCGAGCTGTTCTCCCGTCTGCTTCCGCGTATCTACCAGATCGTGGAGGAGATCAACCGCCGGTTTGTGGAGCAGATCAAGCAGGCATACCCGGGCGACAATGAAAAGATCCGCAAAATGGCGATCATCTACGACGGACAGGTGCGTATGGCCCATCTTGCCATTGTGGGAAGCTTTTCTGTCAACGGCGTGGCAAGGCTCCATACAGAGATCTTAAAGAACGAGGAATTAAAGGACTTCTACCAGATGATGCCCACAAAGTTCAACAATAAGACCAACGGCATCACCCAGAGACGGTTCCTGCTCCACGGAAACCCGCTGTTAGCCAGCTGGGTGACCGATAAGATCGGAAACGAGTGGATCACAGATCTGTCCCATATTAAAAAGCTGGCCATTTACGCGGACGATGAGAAGTGCCAGAGAGAGTTCATGAACATCAAGTATCAGAACAAGATCCGTCTGGCAAAATACATCAAGGAGCACAACGGCATCGACGTGGATCCCAGGTCCATCTTCGATGTGCAGGTAAAGCGTCTCCATGAATATAAGAGACAGCTGATGAACATCCTGCATGTGATGTATCTGTATAACCAGTTAAAGGATAATCCAAATATGGATATCGTGCCCAGGACCTTTATTTTTGGAGCAAAGGCTGCGGCCGGTTATACCCGGGCGAAGCTGACCATCAAGCTGATCAACGCCGTGGCCGATGTGATCAACAACGACCGTTCCATCAACGGTAAGATCAAGGTGGTATTCATTGAGGATTACTGTGTATCCAACGCAGAAATGATCTTTGCGGCAGCTGATGTCAGCGAGCAGATCTCCACCGCCAGCAAGGAGGCCTCCGGTACCGGAAACATGAAGTTCATGTTAAACGGAGCCCTTACCATCGGCACCATGGACGGAGCCAATGTGGAGATGGCCGAGGAGGTGGGAGCTGAGAACATGTTCATCTTCGGCGCTTCTTCCGACGAGATCATTAACTGGGAGAACCAGGGCGGCTACAACCCCATGGAGATCTTCAACAGCGACCAGGAGATCCGCCGGGTGCTGATGCAGCTCATCAACGGCAGTTACAGCCCGCAGAATCCGGAGCTGTTCCGGGATATCTACAATTCCCTGTTAAATACCCAGTCCAGCGACCGGGCGGATACGTACTTTATCTTAAAGGACTTCCGTTCCTATGCGGAGGCAGAGGACCGGATCGACAAGGCGTACCGGGATGAGAAATGGTGGGCCCGGACGGCCATCTTAAACACCGCCTCCAGCGGCAAGTTCTCCTCAGACCGTACCATTGAGGAGTACGTAAGGGATATCTGGCATCTGGATAAGATCAAGGTAGAACTGTAATACAAATCAGGGGAACGCGGCCCGTCCGGGGACGGAGCTGCTCCCCAGGTTCTAAAAAGAAAGCCTGTCTCATAGACTTTACAAAAAAGGATATGAGGTGGGCTTTTTTATGAAGCGGTTTCTGACGGTTTTGATGATCATGGTGATGATCCCCTATGTGACGACCATGGCCTGGACAGGCCGGATCGGCGGCGGGGATTTTACGGGCTTTGAGGAGCTGGCGGGAGCCGGGGGAGAAGGAAGCCAGGGCGGCTCTCTAGGAACTGATGGGAACGGAGCGGCCGGAAGGCGGTATGTGGCTGTGGAGCGGGAAGGAAAGGTTTCGCGGGTCCCGGCGGAGGATTTCCTGGTCCATGTGCTGGCGGCCCAGATCCCGGCAGATTTCGGGCCGGAGACTCTGAAGGCCCAGGCAGTTATAGCCCGGACGTATATCTACCGGGAGATGGACGGGGCGGAGGAGATCCCGGAGGAGGCCCTGGACATGGACGCCTTGAGCGGAGCGCAGATGGAGGAGCTGTGGGGCGGGACTTACCAGGAGGATTACAGCAGGATCAGGGAGGCGGTGTCCGCCACCAGCGGGCTTTACCTGGCTTATGAGGGAGAACCGGCGGAGGTGTTTTTCTGCCGGGCGGCCTCGGGGGCCACAAGGCCCGGAGGACAGGAGCATCCATGTCTCAGGCAGGCGGAAAGCCCAGGGGATCTTCTGGCCGACGGATATCTGTCCATTGCGGTCTTCACGCCGGAGGACCTGGCCCGGAGGGTGAGCGCCATTCCGGGGGCGGTCTCTCCGGATGCAGACCGGCTCCTGGAGGAGATTCAGGTGGCGGAGCGGGATGGGGCCGGATATGTGGTCCAGATCCAGATCGGTCCGAAGACCTACTCCGGGGAAGAGGTTCAGTACGCCCTGGGCCTGTCCTCCCCGTGCTTTTATTTCGATGAGCTCCAGGGAAAGATCCGGGTCACCTGCAAAGGGATCGGTCATGGGTACGGTTTCTCCCAGGCCGGAGCCTCGGCGCTGGAAAAGGAGGGGCTCGGCTTTGAAGCGCTTCTGGACCATTATTTCCAGAATGTGGAAATTTTAAAAGAGGGAATCTGAATAAGACGTGTCACTTTGGTAAGAATAGTACCGAGGTGATAAAACGTGAAAGAGAGAGTAAACCAGCTTTTCAAGGATAAGTTAGTTCTTGTGATGCTAGTGCTGGGCCTGCTGACTATTGTTGCCGCAGCAGGCGCTGTGAGGATCCGGAAGGGCGCCCAGAACATGGAGGAGAGTCCCTATCTGGAGATCAAGGAGCCGGAGGGGATGATCGCCGGGGAGACAGAGCCGCCCAGGACCGTGGCGGGAAGCTCCAACGCCCAGGAGGCGGAGCCGGCCGGGGCCGGAGCCGGTTCCCATGTGACCGAAAATACCCTGGGAGCGGCAGAGACAGAAGCCGCGGCTCTGGAGGATCCGCCGGCAGACGAGGCCGGAGCAGCGGCCGGGGATTCCCTGGTCCTGGATTTTACGGAAAGCGACAGGCTTTTGTGGCCGGTACAGGGAAATGTGATCCTGGGATACAGCATGGACACTACCACCTGGTTCCCGACCCTGGAGCAGTATAAATGCAATCCGGCCAACGTGATCCAGAGCGAGGTGAGCACGCCTGTTTCTGCCCCGGCCGACGCCAGGATCCTGGAGGTGGGCGTCAATGAGGAGATCGGCAATTATGTGCGGCTGGATCTGGGCAACGGCTACCAGGCCGTCTGCGGCCAGTTAAAGGAGATCCCGGTGGTGGAGAACGAGTACGTCAGCCGGGGCGATGTGCTGGGCTATGTGGCCGAGCCCACCAAATATTATTCCCTGGAAGGGGCCAGCCTGTACTTTGAGCTGCTTTCCGGGGACGAGCCTGTGGATGCTCTGGATTATCTGGAGTAGGGGACAGGGAAGAAGCTATAAGGATCTGGAAAAATGGACCGTCTGGAAAATATCCGACGGTCTGTTTTTTGACGTTAATATGAATTTAATAAAAAGTTCACAGAGTTTTCGTGAAAATATGAGAGAAATATGGTAAACTGTACATAACTTTACAGAACGGAAAGAAACCAGATGAAGGAGGAGCATATGGATTACGGGAAACTGAAGAAAAGCTTTGAGGACCACCGGTTTCTCACCTCGTATTTTGAAACGAAGGAGGAGGCGGCTTCCTATCTGAAGGATAAGATCCGCGGGGAGCGGGTGGGCTTCGGCGGTTCCATGACCTGTCAGGAAATGGGGCTGTACGAGGTTCTGAAGGAAAACAACCAGGTGGTCTGGCACTGGAAGGACGAGATGACTGCGGCAGAGGCCAGAAGAGCGGCCATGGATTCCACCGTATATATTTTAAGCGCCAACGGCGTTTCGGAAACCGGGGAGCTGGTGAATATCGACGGCACGGGAAACCGGGCGGCGGCCAGCCTGTTTGGTCCGGAACGGGTCTTCTATGTGATAGGAAGGAATAAGATCGCCCCGGACCTTCACAGCGCCATTGCCCGGGCTAAAAATACGGCCTGTACGAAAAATGCCAGACGCCTTGGGGTCAAGACGCCCTGTACCGCGTCCGGGGAGCTGCGCTGTTACGACTGTAATAGTCCGGCCCGGATCTGCAGCGCCACAGTGATCCTGGAGCGTCCCTGTAACGGAATGACCGTGGAGCTGGTCTTCATCAACGAGGACCTGGGATATTAGGCCGCAGGGAACGGGCGCTTTCGGGCGGATATAGACTAAAGGAGAGAGATGAAATGAATATATTGTTTTTTCTGACACCGAAGAGTGAGGTGGCTTACATCCATGATGATGAAAGCCTCCGGCAGGTTCTGGAGAAGATGGAGTACCATAAATATTCGGCGGTGCCGATCATCAGCAGGCAGGGGACCTATGTGGGGACCATCACCGAGGGGGATCTTCTGTGGTACATAAAAAACCAGCTGGATCTGAACCTTCAGGAAGCAAGAAGGATCCTGATCACCAATGTTCCCCGCCGTTCTGACAATACGCCGGTGAGCATTGACAGCAATATGGAGGACCTTTTAGACAAGGCCATGAAGCAGAACTTCGTTCCGGTCCTGGACGATAAGAAATCTTTTATCGGGATCGTCACCAGAAAAGACATTATGAAGTATTTTGCGGATAAAATGAAAAAAACAGAATAAATGCAAAAATTTTCTTTTCAAAAAACGTCTGATGTGTTATACTGGGCGTCATGAGACGGGGAAATAGGATCCGGCCAGAAATCTGATTCTGACCGGATTTTTTATTTGATAGGAAATTCCTATCAAATAAAAAAGCACTTCGTGCAGAATCGCACTGCGGCGGTATGGAATTTCGTCGCAAATGCGACCCGCCGCAGGCGGAGAATCCTGCAAGAGCAGGATTCTTTCTTGTGCCATGGGGACCGAAGATCCCCTAAAAAATGGATACTCCGCAGGCAATAAATCTGATCCATAGGAGGAAAGTGTGAAAAGAACTGTGAAAAAGAGAACGGGAATGCGGTCGGCAGCGGCTCTTCTGGCGGTCCTTATGGCTGTGCAGAGCCCACTGGGACGGACGGGAGCCATGGGAATGCCGCAGAAAAACCAGAGGACCCGGATGACCGCCACCATGTCGGATGCGGCGGCCGGGGAAGAAGCCTTAGCCGGACTTCTGGAGGAGAGGAACGGGATCCTTAGGGTGGAGGTCCAGGGCGTCGTAAAGGCTCCGGAGACCACCTGGAATGTGGAGCTGTATCCGTCGGAGGAAGAGGATGCCTCCATAGCCGAACCGGCCTTTGGAAGCCTTACCCTGCCGGCCGGAGACGGGAATACATACACAGAGGGGAGCTGTGAGCTGACGGAGCTTCCCGATGGGACGTATGATCTCAGGATGGAGCCGGAAAACGATACGGTCTCCTATGTGGCCTATGAGCAGAAGGGGATCCGGATCCAGGGGGACATGGTCTCCATCCGTTTAATGAACGATGCGCCGGAAAACCACGGATACGGGGAGAGCGGAGCCGGAAGCCGCATCGGCGTTCTGGCCATGGGCGATATCGACGGCAGCGGAGCTGTGGATGAGGACGATAAGGAGGAGCTTCTGAAGCTGGCAGCCTCCGGCCAGGTCCATGACGATCTGTTTTATGACCGGGCCGATCTGAACGGCGACAGTCAGGTGGATCTGGCGGACGTAGCATGTTTTGCAAAGTATTATAAGGAAGATGTAAGGACTGCCCGGGAGACACGGACCATGCGGATCACAGAGGAAGAGATCCATACGGCGTCCGCCAGCAACGCGGAGATCTCCCAGGGAACGGTGGAGCAGCTGTTTTCCGGTGCGGCCAGCCTTACCCTGGAAAGTGAGGAGGCCATTTCTGGGGAGAATCCGGTGACCATTTCTGCGGAGTTTGGCTCCGGAAAGACCATGGCCGGGTTCGTCATCGACCCGGTGGACGGCTCCGGCAACACCATTGTGGACGGAACCGTTTCTGTGGAGACAGAAAAAGGAAAAGAAAAGGTCTTTGAGATCGAAAACGGAAAAGTAAAGGAACGGAGCCTGGGAAGGGCGCTTCTGGAATTTTTCACGGGAAAAGAGGAGACCGTAAGCCAGGGAGGCCCCATCGTCATCGATCTGAAGGGCCAGACAGCCGTGAAGAAGGTGACCATTAAGGTCAGCCGGACCCTGGGGAACACCGCTCTGGTGGATATTGCAAAGGTGGAGTTCCTGGGGGACATGAAGGAACGGATCCCGGAGCCGGAAATGACAGCACCGGAGCGGGTGCAGGTGGAGAACGGGGACGCGTCCTTTACCGTGACCTGGCGGAGACAGCCCAATGTGACGGGCTACGAGGTGACGGTCCATGGAGTCAACAGTAAGAAAAACGAGGTGACACAAATCTTCCAGACGGATAAGCCGGAATTCCGGGCAGAAGGCCTGGGAGACGGGGCGCTGGCCAATGGAAATTCCTATGAGATCCAGATCCGTTCGGTGAACGGGGCCTGGAAGAGCCCGGCGGCAGAGGCTGTGGGGCGTCCCAGGGCGGCCAGCCTTCCGCCTGCACCGGAAAATATCACGGTGACATCCCGGTATAAGGGGCTTTCCATCAGCTGGAAGGATATGATGGATACAGACAGCTATAACCTGTATTACAGGAAGTACGGCGACTCCCAGGGAGCGTACACGAAGATCCCGGATATCCGGGAGAACCGGTATGAGCTTAAGGGGCTGGAGGATAAGACAAAGTATGACGTTTATCTGACCGGCGTGAACCCGCTGGGAGAGGGACCGGAATCGGTCCACTATACGGGAGTGACGGCGGCCCTGGATCCGCCGGTGACGCCGGATTACAAGCGGATTAATGTGGAGGTGCCGGGAGAGCCGGTGACCGCCCATATCGAGTCGGTGCGCTATGGGAGTGGAGATTATAAAGGCGAATACGATATTGTAGATGGAAACTATGAGACCTCCTGGGCCCGTATCGACTGGGATTCGGGTGCGACCTATTATGATTTGAAAAAAGCTCCCATTGTGTCCTTTGACAGGTCCTATGAAATGGACACAATGGTGGTGATCCCAGACGGAGAACAGACGTTTTCCTATAATAAGGCAGTGCTTTATTACTGGACAGACCGGAACGACATCCAGGACAGCACAAAGAATTCCGTTGCCGGCGTCCTGGAGAAAAAGACCAGCAACAATAAGGCCTACTACGAATTCCGGGCGGACAGGCCCATTGAGGCCGAGGCTGTGCAGCTGGTTTTAAGCACCGCAGATGGAAACAGCCGCCGGATCTCCATGGCAGAGCTTAAGTTCTATTACTACGACTCGCTGGAGGACGAGATCATGGACCTTTACGGGGATCCCTACCATGTGAGCCTGCGGCCGGACGTGGACCGGGAGACCATGGGAAAACGGATCCAGAGCCTTAAGGACCGGCTGGACCAGCCGGATCCGGTCAGCGGGGAGCTGCACCCCAGGAAGGAGATCCTGGAAACGGAGCTGGCCAACGCAGAGCGGATCTTAAAGGACGGCGCGCTCCAGGCGGAGATCCTGGCGGTGGACAGCAAGGATACAGGAAACTCCGACAGCCACATCACCTTCAAGGGCGGTCTCAATACGTACCAGCCCCTGGGCGTGACCGCAAGGGCCGGGGAGACGGTCACCGTCTATGTGGGAAGCCCCGCCCATAAGACCGGGGACGGCACCAGGCTTCAGCTCGTTCAGACCCAGTACCATGGAAGCTCTGCTGCCTGGACCAGGACATTGGGGAATTTAAAAGCCGGAGCTAATGATTTTACGCTGGAGGCCCTGGACCATATGGACCTGGAGCGGGGCGGACAGCTTTATGTGGTCTACACCGGAGAGGCAGGCCGGGAGCAGTACGGTGTCCGTGTCAGCGGAGGAACGAAGATCCCGGTGCTGGACCTTTCGGATACAAAGGATCCGGCGGAGCGTCTGAAGCTGGCGGAGGCCTATGTGAACGGGCTGGAGGCCATGGTCCAGGATATGGAGGCTCTCCATAACAGGGATCATCAGGACTATTCTTATGATGAAAAGAACTGTATCTACGGAGCCACGGACATCGTGAGCCGGTATACCATGATCTCCGGCCCCTCGGACCAGATCCTGGAGGGACTGTCCGGGAATACGGCAGCGGAAAAGGCCGCAGCCCTGGAGCAGTCCATGACAGCCATGGATCAGATGGTGGAGCTGTTTTACGCCCATAAGGGCTTAAGCACGGCATCTGATGCCGAGCCCCACAACCGGGTACCGGCCGGCCGTCTGAATATCCGCTACCAGAGGATGTTTGCCGGTGCCTTCATGTACGCCGGAGGCCTCCACATCGGCATCGAGTGGCCCCAGTTTAAAGAAATGGTAAACGGAAAGCCCGTGATTGCGGACGCAGAGGGAAGGTATCAGTCCGGCAGCCTGTTCGGATGGGGGCTTTCCCATGAGATCGGCCATGAGATCAACGAAGGGGCCTACGCGGTGGCGGAGGTGACCAATAACTACTATCCGCTGCTGGCCCAGGCCAGGGATACCAATGATTCCCTGCGGTTCAAATACGAGGACGTATTTAAAAAGACCACCTCGGGAGCCAGGGGAAAGGCGTCTGACGGGGCGGTGCAGCTGGCCATGTACTGGCAGCTCCATCTGGCCTACGATATGGGCGGCTATAATTTCAAGACCTTTGATACCAGCAAAGAGCAGCTGGAAAATCTGATCTTTGCCAGAATGGATTCCTATGTGCGTAAGCCATCCTCGGCACCGGGAGCGGAAGGAAATAAGCTGAAGCTTTCCGGGACCGATAAGGACAATGTGCTGATGCGGCTGGCAGCGGCTGCGGCCCGGAAGGACCTTCTGGACTTCTTCCGCCACTGGGGCATGGAGCCGGATGCAGACACTGTGCGCTACGCCTCCCAGTTTGAGAAGGAGGAGCGGGGCATCTGGTTTGCCAACGATGAGAACCGGGTATGGCAGATGGAGAAGCGGAATACTTCCCAGGAGACGGAGACTTCCGCCAAAGGAAGCGTTCCCCAGGGAATCATCCAGTATGTGAACGGAGAAAACCAGGTGAACCTGGAGATCTCCGGGGACACAAACGTATGGATCTACGAGATCGTCCGCTGCGAAAGGGACGGCGGAACGGAGAAAAAGCAGTCTGTGGGCTACGCATACGCACATGATGGAGAGGCTGTATTTACGGATGTGGCCGCCACAGCCAACAACCGGGTCTATACGTATGAGATCACCGGATACGACAAATGGCTGGAAAAAACGGAGCCAGGAAGGACAAAGGAGGTCAAGGTGAGCCACAGGGGCGACATCGACCGGACCTTATGGACCGTCAGCACCAACCTGACCAACAGTGAGCTGGAGGAGCCGGGAGAGGATCATCCGGATACCTATGTGCAGCCAGGGCTGGAAAAGATGGTGGATCTGGAGACTGAGGGCGCTGTTACCACCTTTACAGGCTCTGTAAAGGCCGGCCAGACGCCGGAGATCGTCCTGGAATTAAACCAGCCGGAGCTGGTGACCGGGCTCGTTTACACGGCGGCCGAGGGAACTCCCATAGGAAAATTCAGCGTCAGTGTCAGCCAGGACGGAAGCTCCTGGGAGAGGGTCCCGGTGAGCGCAGATACATTTACCCTGGAAGACGGCAGCCAGACCGTGTACTTCCATGACGGCACCGTTCTTTATACGTACGACGCGGCCTTTGTGAAGCTGACGGCAGACGGCCAGGGAGGCCGGGAGCTTTCCATATCGGATCTTTCCCTGCTGGGCCAGACAGGAGACAATGTGGAAATGGATGCAGCCGGTATGGGCAGGCTCATGAAGGACTTTGCCATCAACGGCGGGGCAGACGGAGTGATCCCGGAGGGCAGCATCGTGTTTACAGGAACCTATAAGGGAAACCCGGCCTATAACGTGGTGCTTTTATGGGACGAAAAGGGCCAGATCGTGGGAGGAACGGATGCGGATGGAAACATCCAGGCAGAATCCCTGATCCTGGCAAAGGTTCCGGAAAACGGCCTCCTGGGAGAGGTCAGCGACGGCATCTGGATCTATTACCTGCCGGAGGGGACCAGTCTTCCAGAGCATGTCCGGGCAGAGCTTTACCGGGTGGACGATGCGGAGACTTTGAAGGGCCAGAGGACCGTCAGCTCCAGTCTGACCATAACGGTTCCGGAACAGCTTCCGGAGCTGGAGCTGGATCCCGGCTCCGGCCCGGCGGCCGGGAATGAACGGCTGAGGAAAAGAGACGGCCTTGGGGGCCGGACCAGAGAAGGAGAGAAGAATTAAGTGAGACGAAGGATCATAGGAAGCCTTATGGCCGCGGCATTCATAGCCGCCGGGACGGGGATCGCTGCCCTGGCTGCCGGAGGCGGATATATTCAGATGGAGTCTGGAAAGAAGGAGAACCAGGTAAGGATCTCCCTGGATTTTTCCGGAGACCGGGAGATCGGGAAATACATGGAGGATATTGGGGCTGTCCAGGTGGATCTGGCCCTGGAGACCCCGGAACCGGAAGATATCACCCAGGCAGAGTTTACCTTTGAAGCCAGTATCCAGAAGGATCCGGATGTGAAGATCCGGGATGGGATCTTTTTAGAGGATACCGGCCGGTTCAGCATTTTCCTGGCTGGAAACGGAACGGGAGACGGCCTGTTTAACGGCGGGAAAAAGCTGGAGCTGGGCGTGCTCCAGACGGCCTCCACGGAGGACATCACCCTCCGGGTGGAACGGATCGCCGCAGTGGCCGGAGAGGAGCTGGTCTTTGAAACGGACGGCGGAAGAGAAACCGAGTTTCTGCTGAAAGCTACTGACCCCGGAGAAGACCAGGGAGAGAACGGCGGCTCCGGAGACGGAGATAACTCTGGAAATGGAGATGGTTCCGGAGGGGAAGATGGAAACGGCGGAGATCCCGGAGACGGAGATGGTTCCGGGGATGACGGCACCAGCGGCGATGGAGACGGCACTGACGGAAATACCGGCAATGGCCAGGGAAATAACGGCGGTTCCGGGAATGGATCCGGAAACGGCTCCGGCGGCAGCTACCGCCCGGTCTGTCCCCAGGTATCTGCCAGAGAGACCGCAGGTCAGTGGATCCAGACAGGAGAGGACTGGCAGTTCCGGTTTTCTGGCGGCGCGATGGCTATGGACTGCTGGATCTTTAAGGGCGGCGAATGGTACCATATGGGAGCAGACAGCCTTATGGACCGGGGCTGGCATTACCAGAAGGAAACAGGAAGCTGGTATTATCTCAGGGAGAACGGCGCCATGAAAAAGGGCTGGATCCAGCTTTCCGGCATCTGGTACTACCTGGGAACGGCAGACGGCCGCATGGCTGTGGGCTGGCAGAGCATCGGTGAGAAATGGTATTACTTAAATCCGGCGGAGCCTGTGCCTGTGCCGGCAACGGATCCGGTCACCGGACAAACGGTGCAGAGCACGGAGGGACAGCTTCCCTACGGGGCCATGTACCAGAACCGGAAGACTCCCGACGGCTTCATGACAGGAGCCGACGGAGCCTGGATGGAATAGGAAACGTCAGGAGAAACAGAAGACAGCTTTGGCAGACAGCCGGCGTCCATGGAAACTGCATCCATGGACGCCGGTTTTTTATGTCATAGGAAAGTACGTCCCATGACATAAAAAACGCTCCGCGGGGATCGCCATGCGGC
>ENA-ORVC01001428-ORVC01001428.1-human-gut-metagenome-genome-assembly--contig:-NODE-1428-length-19870-cov-3.274439_pt1 | contig 19870 bp, 24 predicted proteins | sample MGYA00242092_ERZ509234 | MGnify/ENA primary metagenome ERZ509234 (study PRJEB26280, sample SAMEA2338800) | human gut metagenome | biome: human gut; feature: human-associated habitat; material: faeces... | reverse complement strand
TTTGTATTAATAGAAACATATTGGAATGTAAAGACAAAAGCAGCCGATCAGGTTATTGATCCAGCAAAAGTATTAATAGAAACATATTGGAATGTAAAGTTTACCATTTCGAATGGCGTAGTCGCAACGTCCATAGACGTATTAATAGAAACATATTGGAATGTAAAGGTGCTTTCCGCTGGTGGTTCCGGCGCTCTATAATGGTATCGTAATTTAAGACACTTCAAGAGACATTTCTTAATGAATCTGATATACTGTAACCAATACAGAAAGAAGGATTATTATTATGTCACGAACAAGAAGAAATTTCTCTGCAAAATTCAAATCTGAGCTTGTTATTGAACTGCTCAGGGGAGAAAAAGACTTAAATACAATTGCTGCTGAAAATAACATTCAACCAAATCTTCTCCGTAATTGGAAGAAGGAATTCCTTGATAAAGCTTCCGTTGTCTTTGACGATACACGAGAAGAGAACCTGAAAGAGAAGCTGGCTTCAGAACGCAGGGAAAAAGCTGAATACGCAAAAAAAGTTGGGCAACTCACCATGCAGGTGGATTGGTTGAAAAAAAAATCTGAAGAAACACTTGGACCTGACTACGAGAGTAAATTTAGTCCGAAACCTTTTGAAGAGTAAAGAGCTCTCTATTAAAACAGGTGCTAGATTGCTTGATATTGATCGCACCAGCATATATTATAATGGAACTCCTGTTTCTCAGGAAGAACTGGACTGTAAGGCAATCATAGACCGTTTACACACGGACAATCCGGCATGGGGTGCCCGTCAGATGTCTTCACAACTGAAAATGCGTGGCCATAAAGTCGGCCGCCGCAAAGCACGCCGCTACATGACAGAAATGGGGATTGATCCTATCTATCCCAAAATAAACCTTTCTAAGCGTATGTAACAGGCAAAAGTCTGCCCGTATCTGCTTCGCAATGCCGTTATCGACCGTCCAAATCAGGCATGGTCAATCGACATCACTTATATCCCCATCAAGCGTGGATTCCTGTATCTGACAGCTGTAATCGACTGGTACAGCCGCTGTATTGTAGGCTGGGAAGTTGATGATACCCTGGATACCAGAATGGTTATCAATGCATTGAAAAAAAGCGTTTAAAACAGCAAAACCAGTTATCCTAAATTCTGATCAGGGATGTCAGTTTACAAGCAACGAATATATGAATTTCCTCAAGGAGAACCAGATTCGTCAGAGCATGGATGGAAAAAGCCGTTGGGCAGATAATATTATGATTGAAAGATGGTTTCGTAGTTTTAAGTACGAGGAAGCATATCTGACTCAGTATGCCAATATCCGTGAAGCACGGAAAGCGATTGGGAAATATATTCATACCTACAATTTTGAACGTTGTCATTCTGCCATTAACAATCAAACTCCGGCATCCTATTATTATCCGGTACTTTTGATTGAGTATGCAGCTTAAGGGGGACATTCTTCCCCTTTTCAACTACATATATCTGTTCATTATAAAAAGATTAAATTTGTGTCTTGACAACTGAACCACTATATAATGACAGGATCGCTCCACTGCACACAAGAACTGTCAGAAGAACACCCAGATTTTCTAAAATGAACAATATGACAAAATGTAGGAAATCTGGCTTTAAGTAATTCTTATGAATTGTTGATTGTGTTATGGAATCAAACAGGAATGAATTACACCTTGTTCCTGCTCCTGCAAATTGACTAGCAGTTGACTATCTGAAAAAATAAGATTTTCTGCTTTTTTCGCTGTCGGATTTAAAGCATTATCGGAAGCATTTTTTATATCGTAGATTCCTTTGATCTCCACTGTTTCATATGCACTTTTTTCTTTCATCAGGTCTGTATATACACCATTGTCTGAACCCAGTTTTGCATGGGTAAGAGTTATCTTATTTCCAACAGCAAGATTGTTTTGTTCGGCAAGGGCTTTACTGATAAGAATTTTCCCGTTGTCCTCTGGCACCAATATTGGAACGCAAATCCTCAGAAACCTGCCAGATTTCCAAATAGACCGCACTTCCTGCCAGTAAAGAAAATGAAATCAACAAAAATACGATTCCAAGCAATAAATTTTTTCCTTTTTTGCGTGTCAGATAGAGAAATGCCAGCTTTCCTACATTCATAAAAACACCGTCCTTTCTTTATATCTGCAGTATAAGAAAGGACGGTTTCACTCCGATTTAGATTCCATTTAATTTTAATTTAGATTATGTGAATTTAATGTGATTTTGAAGCAGACACTGTCTTGCCGGTTCTCAATCGTATATGACAGCCCATGCTGTTGCAAGATAATTTTTACAAGATATAGTCCCAATCCGCTTCCGCCAGACAGTTTATTATGTGATTTTTCTACACAATAGAATGGAGTAAACAGCTTATCCAAATCTTCATCCGGAATATTTACACCACTGTTTCTGACAAGAAGAGAATCAAAAGACAGTTCTAACTCAAGTTTGGCACCAACAGGGGAGTGCCGTATTGCGTTGCTGATGATATTATGGACTGCTTTTTCCAAAAGCAGCTCATTTCCCATCATCATAACATCTTCTGAAATATTCTTCTGAATACGGATATGTTTTTCATTGGCCAGTGGGATAAGATGTTTATATACACGTTTCAGAATATTGGAAAGAGAAAGAAGCTCCGTATGATTCATTGTATTCATTTCCAGCTTTGATATCGACAGGATTTCCTTTACAAGCTGTTCCATATTTTCAATTTCTTTTAATGTTTCCGGAAGTATCGTTCTCGTGTCCTTATATCTTCCAATTTCCATAATCATACTTTCCACCTGCCCTTTGATTATGGTGATCGGGGTTTTCAATTCATGGGAAGCTGTCGCAAAAAAATGCTGACGCTGTTTGTTCAGTTCGTCAATATGCCCCATATCCCGCGTCAGTCAACAACTCATATAAAACAGACTGTATTGCTGTTTCATCTTCCATAATCAATATACGTTCTTTCATGTAAGCACCACCTGAGAATTTATAGATTACAGCAATTCTAACACAAAATGATTTAGATTTGATTTAAAAAATGTCCGAACACCCCATAAAATGAGGTTATTCGGACATTTTTCATAATGCCAGCGGCAATCACCGTACCTTTTTCATACAGGTCACTGCCATGGCTCCGGGACCGATGTGACAGGCAACGCTCAGAGAAAGCGGACCTTCTACAATTTCGTATTCCGGAAACTTCTCCGCGATCTCCTGTTTCCATTCCTGTGCCTCTTCTTTGCTGCAAGTATAAGCCATTCCCAATACCATGTCTTCTCTGACCTCAGAAAAGCGTTCTTCCAGATCCTTTTCAATAGCTTTGAGCATGGTGCGTTTCGCGGCTTTCCATCCTCTTACTTTTGAAAATGCATCCAGTTTTTCTCCCTGAATCTGAAGCACCGGTTTCAGGTTCAATACCGTTCCGAGCGCTGCGGCAGCCGGTGTAACACGTCCGCCCTTCTTCAGATATTTTAACGTATCCACGGTAATATAGATACTTGCCTGCAACTTTTCAGCCTCCAGTATCTCCTTGATCTCAGATGCAGATTTTCCTGCATCCCGGAGCACGATCGCATCTTCCACCGATTGCTTCTGTGTCACAGAAATTCTCTGGTTGTCCACTACACAAACCTTTCCCTCGTATTCCTGAGACAGAGACTGTGCCGCATGACAAGTGCTGCTCAGTCCGCTGGACATTGGAATGTGCACGATCTCATCGTACTCTTTCAGCAGCTCGTCCCAGCATTCCATGACTTCACCCGGAGATGGCTGAGACGTGGAAATATCCGAATTGTCTCCCAACCGTTTGTAAAACTCTTCCTGCGTCAGCGTAATATCTTCCAGAAACAGCTCCCCGTCAATAAAAAACGGCATGGGGATCACATAAATTCCCATCGATTTTCCCATTTCCTGCGTAATCCCACTGTTGCTGTCCGTTACGATTGCAATTTTTTTCATCTTTTCTCCCCTGTTTCTAGTTTTTAAAACTATGGATCGGCGCCGGAATTCTTCCTGCCCGATTTACAAATGCCTCACAGCCAAACTCATTCACCGGCATGATCGGCGCATAACCCAGAAGTCCGCCGAATTCGACAGTTTCTCCCACATCTTTTCCGATCACCGGAATGAGACGGACTGCAGTCGTCTTCTGATTTACCATACCGATGGCCATCTCATCTGCAATGATCCCAGAAATCGTCGCTGCAGATGTCTTGCCCGGAATTGCGATCATATCAAGACCAACAGAGCAAACACAAGTCATGGCTTCCAGTTTTTCCAAGGTCAGTGATCCTGCGTTCACTGCATCGATCATTCCCTGATCTTCACTGACTGGAATAAATGCACCGCTGAGGCCTCCTACATAAGAGGATGCCATCACACCGCCTTTTTTCACCTGATCGTTGAGAAGTGCCAGTGCCGCCGTTGTTCCCGGAGCTCCGACTCTCTCCAGACCAATCTCTTCCAGGATCTCTGCCACACTGTCTCCGATTGCCGGAGTCGGCGCCAGTGACAGATCGATGATCCCAAACGGGATTCCCAGACGTCTGGACGCCTCTCCGGCTACCAGCTGTCCTACTCGTGTCACCTTAAATGCAGTCTTTTTGATTGTCTCGCAAAGCTCCTCAAATCCTTTGCCGCGCACCTTTTCCAACGCTTTCTTTACAACTCCCGGACCGCTGACACCTACATTGATCACTGCATCAGCCTCTGTCACTCCGAGGAATGCGCCTGCCATAAACGGATTGTCATCCGGCGCATTGCAGAAGATCACCAGTTTCGCGCAGCCAAAGGAATCATGCTCTTTTGTCGCTTCTGCCGTTGCTTTTACCATCTCTCCGCAAAGCCGCACTGCATCCATATTGATTCCGGTTCTGGTGGAACCTACATTGACCGAACTGCACTCTTTCCGTTCTCGCCAAAGCCTGAGGGATGGAACGGATCAGATTCTCATCACTTTTGGTCATTCCCTTGGAAACCAGCGCAGAGTATCCTCCGATAAAATTAACTCCAACCTCTTTTGCCGCACGATCCAGTGTCTCTGCTATGGTCACAAAATCTTCCGGACACTTGCATGCAGCACCGCCGATCAGAGCAATCGGTGTAATAGAAATTCGTTTGTTTACGATCGGAATTCCAAATTCTCTTTCAATATCTTTTCCTGTTGACACAAGGTCTTTTGCAGTTACTGTGATTTTTTCATAAATCTTTCGGTTCAATTCATTCAAATCCGAATCAATACAGTCCATCAGGCTGATTCCCAGTGTGATGGTACGAACATCCAGATTTTCCTGCTCGATCATCTTATTAGTTTCGGAAACTTCATACATATTAATCATGGTCTTTATCCTCGTCTCTGCTTATTCTTATAATCTGTGCATCTTTTCAAAAATTTCTTCTTTCTGGCACTGGATCTTTACCCCGATCTCTTCGCCCACCTGCTCCATCTCATCACAGATTACTTTAAAATCTTTTTCGATTTCTGAAATATCTACAACCATCATCATATTGAAATATCCCTGTACGATCGTCTGGGAAATATCTAAAATATTGATCTTACTTTCTGCAAGGTATGTACACACTTTCGCGATAATTCCCACAGTGTCTTTTCCTACTACGGTTACGATACATTTTTTCATGGTTTTTCCTCCTCAAGTTAAACGGTGATAATCTCTGAAATACTGTCCCTTTTTGCCACTGCCATATTCAAGTCTTCCCCTTTATATGCATTATCCCCTAATGTCACTTCCAGTTTGACAGTCTCATATGCCAGACTTTCATAATTATTTTCTTTGCTCAAATGCCCCAGAACAATATGTTTCAAATTATCATGTAGTATATCACAAAGGAGACGTCCTGACAATTCATTCGACAAATGTCCTTTATCTCCCATTACTCTTCGCTTCAGCGGATATGGATATGGTCCCACTTCCAACATATGCAGATCATGATTTGCCTCCAGAAGAACTGCATCCAGATTCTGGAGATGGGACACCGTGTATGCATCATAGATTCCCAGATCTGTCGCTACTGCCACAGATTTGTCTCTGCACTCCAGACGGTATCCGGTCGGTTCGTTGGCATCATGGGAAATTGCAAACGGATTTACCCGGATATCCCCCAGCATAAAGGATTCATCACTGTGTATCACATGATACAATCCTTCCGGCATGGCTCCCAGTCTGGAATACGCCTGAATCCCCGCAATCGTTCCCGGAGTTGCATAGATCGGGATCTCATATTTTCTGCTGAACACTCCAAGTCCCTGAATGTGATCTGAGTGCTCATGAGTGATCAGAATCCCGTCTAACTCCTCCCCTTTGATCTCCAGCTCCTTTAAACCGGCATCAATTCTTTTTTTACTGATTCCGGTATCGATTAGTAAATGTGTATTGTCACTGCCTACATAGATGCAGTTTCCACTGCTGCCACTGGCAATGCTGCATAATCTCATAGTATCTCTCCTATTTGTCGTCTTGTTTCTTCGATCTCTTTGCTGTTGTCGATCACCCGGGTACAGTTTTTCCGAAAATACGCTTCCGGACTCTGGCTGCGTATCATATCTGTAATTCTTTCATCACTATATCCCCGGGATGCTTTCAGCCGCTCTCTTCTTACCGATTCCTCTGTATAGATAAACCATGTTTCTTCACAGATTTTGGCATATCCTGCTTCCAGAAGAAGAGCAGCCTCCAGTACGTACAGCTCTGTCTTCTCTTTTCTTTTTTCTTCGATATCCAGAAGCACCTGCTGTTTTACCGCAGGATGGACGATCCCATTGAGCTGTTCCAGCTTTTCACTGCTCTGAAACACAATTTGGGCCAGTTTTTTGCGGTCCAGCTCTTCGTTTTCATCTAAAATCTCTCTTCCAAATGCTTCTACGATCGCTTTCCAGCAGGGAGTGCCCTTTCTCTGCAGCGCTTTTGCAACTTCATCAAGCTGTACTACAACTGCATGATATTCTTCCTCCAGCAGCTTTAAAACTGCACTTTTCCCGGAACCCACTCCACCTGTAATTCCAATTACCTTCATCACTATTTTGCCTCGTACCAGTTTTTTCCGACCTGCATATCCGCGATCAACGGCACATCTAAGGAAGCCGCTGTTTCCATCTGCCGTTTGAGGATCTCTTTCACTGTCTCGATCTCATCCGGATGTGTCTCGATTAGAAGTTCATCATGAACCTGCAGGATCATACGGGATTTCATCTGTTTTTCTTTCAGTTCCCGGTTGACTCCGATCATGGCAATCTTCATAATATCTGCCGCAGTTCCCTGGATCGGCGCATTCATTGCCACACGTTCTCCGAAATTCCTCTGCATAAAATTGCTGGATTTTAACTCCGGTATCGGACGTCTTCTTCCAAACAATGTAACGGCATATCCTTCTTCTTTTGCATGCGTCACGGAATCGTCAAGAAACTTTTTGATTCCCGGATACGTCTCAAAATAACTTTCAATATACTGAGACGCTTCTTTTCTCGTGATACTCAAGTCCTGACTCAATCCAAACGAACTGATCCCGTAAACAATTCCAAAGTTGACTGCCTTGGCATTTCGTCTCTGCAGATCTGTCACCTCGTCAAACGGAGTCTTAAACACCTGAGACGCTGTCATTCGGTGAATATCCTGTGCCTCCCGGTATGCCTGGATCAGATGTGCATCTCCGGAACAATGCGCCAGTATACGCAGCTCAATCTGCGAATAATCCGCATCAATAAATACATAGCCTTCCTGAGGCACAAATACTTTCCGGATCAGCCTTCCCAGTTCCATTCTTACCGGAATATTCTGCAGATTCGGTTCTGTACTGCTGATCCGCCCGGTCGCGGTAATCGTCTGGTTAAACGTTCCGTGAATCCGTCCATCTGGTCCGATATAATTTGCCAGTCCGTCTGCATACGTAGATTTTAACTTTGTAAGCTGACGGTATTCCAGAATCTTATCCACGATTGGAAATTCCGGAGCCAGCTTTTCCAGTACATCCGCCGCAGTCGAATATCCTGTTTTTGTTTTCTTGGCATGAGGCATCTGCAGCTTTTCAAACAAGATCACACCCAGCTGTTTCGGAGAATTGATGTTAAAATTCTCCCCTGCCATCTCGTAAATCTCGGATTCCAGCTGTACGATCTGTTCGCCCAATTGTTCTCCATATTTTTTCAGCTCCTCAGCCTCAATGCGCACCCCGGCCTGTTCCATATCAAATAAGGTAAATACAAGCGGCATCTCAATTTCCAGAAACAGCCTGTCCATCTGCTCCTCTTTGAGTTTTTCCATCAAATTTTCAGATGCCGCATAAGCAGTATATGCTTCATAACAGCTCTTTGTCCACTCATCTGCCTTGTCATCGATCATCAGCCCCAGCTGTTCTCTTGCCACATCTTCATAGGTATAATCATTTTTCAGCGGATTCAGAAGATAGGCTGCCACTGTTGCGTCAAAGCAGTTTTTCTGACAAACCGCGCCCAATACCGGGAGATATTTTTTCAGATCAAACATGACAAAACGCCCGGCAGAACGTGCCACATCCGAAAGCTGTGCAAACAATGCATCCATATCTGTATCCATACTGCATGCAATGGAATACACCTGATCTTTCCCGTATGCCAGAGCAATCCTGCCGTATCCTGACGGATGTGCGAATAACGGCAGCACATTCCCGTCACATTTGATCAGTGCAGCTCCCACACACTCTGCCTTTTTTGCCTCTGAGAAAATTCGCTCGATTTCTTCCTGCTCTGTTACTTCCCGGAATGCTTTTTCAACTTCATTTTCAGCTGCTTCCACATCAAACTTTCCGAGCAGATTTTTAAACTGCAGTTTCTGGAACCACGTATATGCCTCTTTGGTGAACATATTTCCATGCTTTGCATCTTCCAGAGAGAACTCCAGTTCTGCATGCGTATTAATGGTCGCCAGAACTTTACTCAGTTTTGCCTGTTCCCAGAATTCTTTTAAATTCTTACTTGCTCTCGGCGGCTTTAACTCCTCCACATGTGCATAGGCATTCTCCAGTGATCCGTATTCCACAATAATCTTGGTGGCAGTTTTCTCACCAACTCCCGGCACTCCCGGAATGTTATCCGCTGTATCCCCCATCAGCGCTTTTACATCGATAAATTCTGTCGGTGTCACTTCATAACGCTCTTTGACATCTGCTGCATAGTAATCTTCGATTTCCGTGCGTCCGCCCTTTGTCTTCGGAATCCGGATCTTTACATGCTCCGTAGCAAGCTGCAGAGTATCTCTGTCTCCTGAAATAACAGCAACCTCCATCCCCTTTTCCTCACAGGTTCTGGAAATCGTACCGAGCAGATCGTCTGCCTCCAGTCCGGCTTTCTCGATGATCGCAATGTCCATCGCCTTCAGCACCTCTTTGATGACCGGAACCTGCTGACGGAGTTCTTCTGCCATCGGCTTTCTTGTTCCTTTATAATCAGCAAACATCTCATGACGAAATGTCGGTGCATGAACATCAAATGTGACTATCAGATACTCCGGTTTTTCTTCTTCCAGAATTTTAAACAGGATATTCAAAAATCCATACACCGCATTCGTATGAAGACCCTCCGCATTGGTCAGATCCGGCACTCCATAGAAGGCCCGGTTTAAAATGCTGTGTCCATCTATCAAAACAATTTTTTCACTCATGTCGATTCTCCTAATTTTACTTACAGAGATTACTATACACCAAATATCCTGTTTTTTAAAGGCTGTTTTTCTCTTCTTCTCTTGTCCAGCGCATCAAAACACCCTCGCATCCCGTCATTTCTTCTTTTTCAAATGCTGCCGTTTGAAACCCCTCCCGTTCATAAAACCGGACTGCTCCTGTGTTCTCTGCATAAGCGTGAAGTGTCAGCTCCTGCCGTCCCGATTTAGCAGCTTCCAGAAGCAAGCGGCCAATCCCTCTGGACTGAGATGCTTTTTCCACAAAAAGTCCCGCGATATAACTGTCCTGTAATCCCAGAAATCCAAGAACTGTCCCCTCTTCTTCATAAATCAGAATGTCGGCCTGCGGCAGAGCCTCTTTTACAGCTTCATACTGCTCGTTCCAATACTCTGCCGGGATAAAGCCATGAGCAGCAAGATTTGTCTCCAGCCAGATTTTCATTATGTGCTCTAAATCCTGTGGTTGATATTTACGTATCACGTGTTTCTCCCTTCATTACTAATTATAAAGAAGGCTGCAACCGTTTTAAGTCACAACCTTCCTTATTTCAGGACTGCTCATTTCCTGATCGTCCTGTTTTCTTTTTATTCCTGCACGTATTTCTCACGCAGTTCTTTTACTTTATCACTGTAGACTTTATTCTGTCTCTGCTGTAAGAGCTGGTTCCTGATCGAATTCTTCACTTCCTCGAAATCTGCAACTGCCGCATCCTTTTTCTCTTCCACTTTGATCAGATGATATCCGAACTGTGTCTGAACCGGTCCCACAATCGCACCGATCTCTGCTGTAAACGCAGCATCTTCAAACTCTTTTACCATCTGTCCTTTCCCAAACTCTCCAAGATCTCCGCCTTTTGTTCCGGACGGACATGTAGATTTTTCTTTTGCAGCATCTTCAAAGGATGTCTCTCCGCTCTGGATCGCTGCTAAAATCGCATCACATTTTTCTTTGGAATCTGTCAGAATATGTTTTGCGCGAACAGTCTCCCCTTTTGTAAACTGCTGCTTGTGCTCCTCATAATAATTTTTGACATCCTCTTCTGTCACAACTGCATCTTTCATCACTTCCCGCATTGTCATCTGTGCAAGGATATCTCTTTTGGCATTTTCTACCATCTCCTGATATTCTTCTGTCTCTTCCAGCTTCATCTCCCCGCCGAGCTCTGCAAACATATGAAGTGCTACAAACTGATCCAGACACTGCTGTCTGAACTGTGGATTGGAAAGATACGCCTGCTGCTCTCTCGGTACATTCTGCAGGAATTTTTCAAAATCAGATTCTTTGATTTCTCTTCCTGCCACAACTGCTACTATTTTCTGTTCCATAATTCTCTTTCTCCTTTATCTCGTATCGTTTTATTATAAACGGTATCGTGATAAATAGCAAAGCAAAATTTCTGTCTGATTCTTTTTCAGATTCCCTTTTTATAAAGTACAAACGAATAGATCATCGGGATCGTCACAACAACGACTATGATCACAATTGGTACCGTGTTGTTTTCAAAAAATACACTTCCCCAAAATACCAGTCCTGCCAGAATCCATAATTTTCCTGCCATTCTATGCGTACGATTCCAATTCTCCTCACTGTTCAAGGTCCAGGGAAGCTTCATTCCCACTGTATAATTCTGTTTCACCTTATGAACGTAATTTCCGAGAATGATAAACATGATCCCCACCATGATATTCACGATCACACCTATATCAATGTCCATACCCAGAGCAAGACCATAGATTGACATGCAGGTGATCACAGACACCACCGGAACCAGCCACAGGATCATAGTAAAAATACGCCTGTTGATATTTTTTCGCTTTGGATCATTGGCTGTAAAAAACACGCAAAACAGATGGATCAGCAAAAGCAGAAACGGAATTCCAAAAACTGCCATCGGTTTGCTGCTCCAGCCATTAGCCAGATTATGCTGATCAAAATGTGTTGCGATCTTCTCCGGCAGACGGTTCCACAGCAGGATCCCTGCCAGTGACGGCGAGACCGTAAGGATACTCCCGGAGATCAGAGACATTTTATATTCCTTCAGAAACTTTTTTCTTTCTTCACCTTTCATCATTCTTTCCCCCTTTCAGATCACTGAGCCACAGAAGCAGCTCCTCTACAACTGTAGTATTCAGTTCGTAATACACGAAATTCTTTACCTTCGTCTCCCACACAAGATCTGCTTTCTTCAAAATTTTCAGATGATAGGATATGGTTGCACCTGTCATATCAAAATGTCCTCCAATCTCCCCGGCTGACATTTTCCCGTTTTTCAGAAGCTGCAGGATTTCTCTCCGCACAGGATCCGAAAGTGCCTTGAAGGTTTCCGCAAACGCCATCGTGTATGTCTTCCTCCTTTCGGATGGTATTTAGAAATATTTCTAAATAGAATATATCACTTCCGGATTCCCCGGTCAATAAGTATTTAGATTTTTTTCTAAATAGTTACATTTGTCATCTATCAAAAAATGAGGATACCGATCATCGCCTCTGCGACCTTACGATATCCTCATTCACCATCGATCAACCATTATTTATTTTTTCCCCTCTTAAACCTACCTCATGCAAAAACCAAGACTGGATGTGATCTCCGGCGCAAGCTCCGGCACATGTGCACAAAAGTCCATCTCTCTGCCAAGGCCAATGGATGCAACTCCAAGAATGGATTTGCCATTTACTGTTCTGCTTCCCCTTTTCAGATCCACTGCAAACGGAAAATGCTCCGTCACATCAAGAAAACGGTTCACTTCATCCATGCTCTCAAACTGTACTTTTTTTACTGTCATCATTTTTTTCACCTCTTTTCTCTATCTATACTACTATTTTACTATGATATAATTATTTGTATAGAGTAATTTTTTTATAAAAAAGGTGATTTTTTTAGATGTTATCTTCTCCTATTTCTGTTACAATATAAAAAAACAACACCCAGGAGGTATCAGAATGTCAAAAAAGAACCTTATCGCAGGACAATCCGGCGGACCGACCGCAGCTATCAACAGCAGTCTTTACGGTGTGGTATCTGAAGCACTTAAACATACAGAGGAGATCGACCATGTTTATGGTATGGTCAACGGCATTGAGGGATTTTTAAACGGAACAGTCCTTGATTTCCAGGAAGCACTTCCGGGAGAGCAGCTTCTCGCTCTTACCTGGACACCCGGTGCCTATCTCGGCTCCTGCCGTTACAAGCTTCCGGAATCCCTGGAGGATCCGGTTTATCCGAAGCTTTTTCAGAAATTCGAGGAGATGAATATCGGCTGGTTCTTTTATATCGGCGGCAACGATTCCATGGATACCGTCAGCAAGCTTTCCCGCTATGCTGAAAAGATCGGCAGCGACATCCGTATCCTCGGTGAGCCGAAGACCATTGATAACGACCTTGTAAACACCGACCATACTCCCGGATTCGGAAGTGCTGCCCGCTACGTAGCCTCCACCGTCCGTGAGATCACCCTGGACGCCTGTGTCTACGAGAAAAAATCCGTCACTATCATCGAGATCATGGGACGTCACGCTGGCTGGCTCACCGGAGCTGCTGCCCTTGCCCGGAAATATGTTGGAGACAATCCGCTTCTCATTTATCTTCCGGAAACCGATTTCGATGTAGAAGAATTTCTCCAGAAAGTTCATGCTGCCTTCGAGAAAAACTGCAACGTCGTAGTCTGTGTATCTGAGGGAATCCATGATAAAGACGGCACTTTCATCTGCGAATACGACAGCGCTGCCGGAACCGACGCCTTCGGTCACAAGATGCTTGCTGGCTGCGGTAAATATCTTGAGAATCTTGTACGCAGCCGTCTTGGTGTCAAAGCCCGCTCCGTAGAGCTCAATGTAAGCCAGCGCTGCTCTGCAGCTATGCTCGCCGGAACAGACCAGCAAGAAGGCATCCTCGCCGGTGAATTTGGTGTACAGGCTGCCCTGAACGGCGAAACCGGAAAGATGATCGCATTTAAACGTCAGAGTGATTCTCCGTACTCCATGAAATGTACACTGGAGGATGTCAACGTTATCTGCAACGAAGAAAAGACGGTCCCTGTGGAATGGATCACAGAAGACGGCTCCGATGTCACCGAAGACTTTATCCGCTATGCCCGCCCGCTGATCCAGGGAACTGTAAATGTTCCGGTTGGTGAGGATGGACTGCCGGCGTTCGTGTATCGGAAATAAGATTTGTGGTAATGCGGATAAAAATATCCACATTTGCTGCGTAACTCTGTCCTGAGTAACTGTTTATCCGTCATTCGAAAAAAAATGCACCGGGAATTTCCTAATACTTCCCGATGCATTTTCTTTATTTCTCTCTATATATTTTTCTTTTTTATTTCTTACTGCGGTATGCTTCTGCTTCCCAGTGTGTGATAAAATATGTGATCTCATCGATCATCTGCAGCGGGCCGCCAAAGCTCTCAGCATACACTGCAAGCTTGATCGCATCCTTTACCAGAAGCTGTGCCTTTGCTGCCTTTCCTTTGTCATCTTCCATGATAAATGCGCCAACACCCTGTACCAGGATCAGCCTTGGCTCTTTATCATGCTCTACCATAAATGCATCCAGCGCATTTTTCGCCTCATCAATATTTTCTACAAATAACGGATAAGGTCCGCAATATACAATATGATCCGGAGTAAACGGCTTCAGAAGAGGTGCCGCAGCAGTTTTATCTTTTACAAAATTATCCGTCTCCGCAGCCGGTACGACTTCCATCGCATGTCCGAGCAGACTGGAAAGCTTCTGTGCTGCCTGCTCTTTTTCAGGTGTAACTGCATCACTTACATCCGCAGTTCTCTTTACCTGCTTTTCCAGCTTTCCGATCACACCATCGAATAAAACGCCGATCTCCTCTACAGTATCAGCCGCAACAAAAATTCCGTGATTCTGAAGCAGAAGAACCTGCACGTCTTTTCCTGTTTCTTCTTTATAGGCATTCATTTTCTCGAAGCAGATGCGGGCAAGTGTGTATCCCGGTTTGCAGATATCGATCCAGAGTACATCTTTTCCAAGAAGCTCTTCGCAAAGAGCCTTTGCGCCCTTTCCGCAGGTCAGTCCATTGATAAGTGTCGGATGAACATGCAGGACATACGTATAGGCAAACAGATTGTGGAGCAGTGCTTCCACGCTGGGACGTTTGGTTTTATCCTCATCGGTCACTGCCGCCATTACATCTGCAAGATATGCAGATTCACGCTTCACATCATCCGCCGGATATTCCGTTTTCATGATCTCATTCAGACGGGCTCTGTCCATTTTAACAAATTCCTCTGCCTTAATGGTAGCAAGCTGTGTACCGGATCCCTTTACATACAGTGTTGTATCGTCTTTTACAGAAGTATTACCGCCTCCTGCCAGAACATAGGCCGGATTGCTTCCGTAAGTGTTTGACATTTTTACCAAAGTTGAAAGCTCCATAAGTAAAATTCCTCCCTGTTGTGTCATTATATAATTTTTCCATATATTTATAGTACACGATACAAAGTGAATTATCTATATGAATATTTTTTCCAAAATTAGTACTTTCGTATCCTTTTTTTATTTTTCCAAATGTAATATCTATGCATCTACTCTTTCCAAAGGAAATGATCTGTTTCTGCTTTTCATATTTTTTCCAATTCTCATCATCTCACGTCAGCAGTTCAAAGGTATGATACAGATCCACCTTCCCGTACCCCCACTCCGGGTTTGGGTACTGCATGTTTTCTTCTCTTCTTGCGCCTCTCTGCAGATAATATTTCACGCTGCTCCCGGTAAAAAACGGCTGGTTATCCCGTATGATCGCCCATTCAAACAGAAGTGCCGCGATGCCGGCGGTCTGTGCGGCGGATATACTGGTTCCGGAGCGGGTTCCAAAGTCGCCTCGTACCAGCGGCACTTTTACGTTAACGCCAGGAGCTGCCAGATGTGGAGTTATCATGCCATCTGGCGTATAGCCTCTGCCTGCTGCAATGTAGATGCTTCCGTCACGATGCTGGTAGGCAGTTGCCGTAATGCTGTTCCTGGCGTCTCCCGGCGCTGTCACCGTGGTATAGGGGGATGGTTCCAGAAAATAGGTATCCTGGGAGATCAGCCCTTCCACAGGAAGCCATATATGGAACTGTACGTTCTGTTGATTTCTTGCCTGGGTAAAAATTTTCCAGATACCGGACGCCGGATGGAAAAATCGGATATACACCAGGGAATATCCGGTCTGACGCTCGATCAGGATATAATTCACATACACCTTTGTTTCCACAAAAACAAATGACAGCTCCTGGGTTCTGGAACCTATGGAACTGCTGACTTCCAGTATCTCACCGGTTGGTGACTGGATGGAAAGCTCATAGATTTCCGGCGGTTCTCCCCAGAATTCTATGGTAAAGCCCTGCTCTCTTTCCGCTACACGGAGTTCTGTCACGATCTGTTCCCTTCCCTGAGAAAAAATCCCCGTACTGTGGTTTCTTGTATTTCCTTCGTTTCCTGCTGCCACAGATACGGATACCTGAGAAAAATTTGCCACATAGTCCACATACTGGCTTAACGCATTGGTCCCCAGATGCGCGCCCTGGCTGCTTCCGATCCCCAGGCAGATAGAAAGTGGCATCTTCAGCTTTTTGGCCTGGGAAATCGCAAAAGCAATGGCCATCATCACATCATTTTCCTGAAAAGCTTCTGCCTCCGGAGGATAAAGATAAAAATTCCGGAGATATTGCTTTGCCGGCTTTACCTTGATGATGATCAGGGTTGCCTCCGGCGCTGCTCCGGTAAAATTTTCTCCGGGTACCATATTTCCAGCAGCAATACCTGCCAGTGCCGTGCCATGGCCGTTGGTATCTCTGGATGGCACGATGGCAAACGGCTCCTCGGAAGCCAGTGCCCGGTCGATATCCTTTTTCCGAAATAATTTGCCATATGGAACTTCTGTATCTGCTATATCATCCCCCGGCAAATTATCTGCATCTCCATTTTCAGCTTCCAACTCCCGTCCAGACTGATTTTGTTCTTCCTCTTCTATGGACTGATCCCATAAATAAGCGATTCTGGAGCCGCCTGCATTTCGAAACACTTCATTCTGATAATCAATCCCCGAATCGATCACCGCCACCGCAGTACCTTTTCCACGCAGCTTCAGATAAGGGTGATCGTGCAGCCTGTTGATCCCTGATTCCCCTGCTGCCTCCATATCCATGTAGGTATAACATTTCGGGATCGAATTATAGGAGGTTCCCGTGACCTCAATTTCTCCCATACTTTCCAGCGGAACATAAAGAACCCCGAAAATTTCATTGATCGCCCGAAAAGATGCCCCCGGAAAAAGTTCCATAGTATCCTGGACATTCTGCATATATTTCACGATAAAATCCCCGAAGCGCTGACTCTGTGCCGGATTTTCCGTCTGCGCTCCGGGGATCTTATCCTCTGTTTTCACATTTGGTTCAAAATCTTCTTTTCTGAGCATGACAGGCCTGCTTTCGCCTTTTTCATAGATGTATGCAGCGAAAACCTGTCCTTATACCACTATTGTCCAACTTTTTCCTGATACATGGGACTTCCCTGATCCGTTTAAACACTGCTCTTGCTATCTCTTTTTTTCCTGATCCGTATCAGCAGCACGATCCCCGCAATCCCTGTAAAAATACTGATAAACTGGGAAGTCGACAAAATTCCCACACTTCCACGGATAATATCCCCACGGAAAAACTCGATCACAAACCGTCCAATGCTATAAAAGATCAGATAACAGGCAGTAACCTGACCATCTTCTTTTTTGTTCCGTGCGATCAGCAACAACAAAAGAAAATGCAGAAAATCCAGTCCGCTAGAATACAACTGCGTCGGGATCAGCGCCACGTGATTGGGCGCATATTCGGAATTCTGAAATATCACAGAAAAAACACTCTCTGTCTCTTTTCCATAACAGCAGCCCGCCAGGAAACATCCGATCCGTCCAAATCCCTGGGCCAGTGCCACAGATGGCAGGATCACATCCGCATATTTAAAAAATACAAGCTTTCTGATCCTGCAATACAGAAGCCCCGTCAGTATCCCGCCGATGATACCGCCAAACACCACAAAACCGGAGCTTAAAGTTTCCATTATAAATCCCGGATCCTGAACAATTGATTTCCACTCTGTGATCCAGAAGAGAAGCTTTGCACAGAAAAATCCACCCACCAGGCACCACAGGATCATTGGAAAGATCTGTTCACTGTCAAGCTTCTGTTTTCCGGCTCTATATTCTGCAGTCAGGCAACCTGCCAAAATTCCAATGGCGATCATCAGACCATAACCGTATACCGTAAATGGCCCGATGGTAAGAAGTTCATTTTTCATCGGTTTCCTCCTGTTATCTCATTCTTATTTCCGTCATGATCTTCGCTCCCGTATGCGGACAGAAAACACTCCAGCAATGTAGCATTGGCCCGGTCATTCAAGGCGCTGTTTCCAGATTCTGCTACATCACATTCACCACAGATATCCACGCCCAGGATCCCCTCTGCACATATTTCTCTGACTCTCTTCAGACATTCCAGCATCGTATCCAGGCGCATATCCCCCTGGCTCCAGTTCGTGTCCGCATCATCCTTGCAGAGAACATCTTTATCCACAGAAATGTACAGCGGCAACTTTCCCACATGCTTGCTTACAAACGCACACACCTGCGCCTCTTCCATTTCCAGAAGCTTCTCTCTGCTCAAGAATTCCACCTTTTCCTGAATCTCCGATTCCACTCTGGAAAAAGCTTCCTCATCCGGGCCGATCAGGATCACCCGTTTAAGCAATGGAAGTTCCATAACAGAATCGTAGATCCATCCTCCGCAGGAAAGCAGACCTCCGAATGCCGGCGGCTGCATATCCGTGTGATTGTCAAATACAAGAAGCGAGAAAGGCTCCGATATCTTTTCCAGCCAGATCCTTGTCATATAGTGATAGTTTCCGGAATCAATAAAATGGATTCCGGCAGTTGGATAATTTTCTGTTCGTTTATTAATCTCATTCATCGCATCCTCATCACAGTAGCAGTTGGTTCCGGGAATGTCCCTGGCCTCCACCCGGGATACTTCTTTTCCCCTCCAGAACTGCTGATCCTCATATATTCCGGAAAAATCCATCATCAGTATCTTTATATTTTTATCTGTATTTTTCATGTGCACATCTTACCACGGAATGGCAGATGATGCAAGAGAAGGGTCAGTCCTTCCACTCTTCCAGTTCTTCATCGGAACCGTCCAGAAGATCCTTCAGGCTGCCGGTTTCCGCCTGGTCTTTGCCTACAGCCCAGAGCTTCATCTCCACATTCTCCGGTTCTTTTTCCCATCGGGAATTCTTCTGCTTTTGCTCTTCTTCCGGTTCTGTGGATTCTTCTGTCTCTTTTCTGTCCGCAGAATATCCGTCTGCATCCTGCGCCGGCATAGCCACTGTAGTCTCTGCTGTAGTTTCTGTTGGATATTCTGTTTCCTTCCCACTCTGCTGCTCACTCGGCGCATTTTCATCCTGGGTTCTTGTATCATTTGGCACATCCATATCTGCCGTTTCATTTACAGCATCTGCACTGTCTGCAACAGAATCTTCCTTCTCTGTCTCCGCCTTTTTTGCGATCTTTCGAAGCCCCAGCTTCATAATAATATAGAATACGATATCCGCAGCTCCGTCACACACCAGCACCCAGCCGGAAAAGATCAGCAGAGTCATGATCTTCGGAAATCTTCCAAACAGCATCACGATTCCAAGTGCAATGAAAACAAGACTTCCGATCAGAAGCACGCTCCATGCGCCGTTTCCTCCTTTTTTCAGAAGGAAGGCTCCTTTAAACTTCCACAGACTGTCAACCAATACAAATGCGCTGAGCATCCATGGAAGCAGTTTGATCACAATGGACGGTGTCATAAAAAGAAACACCCCCAGCACAAAAACAACCACACCACTTAGAAGATCCATGATCGTAGCTTTCGCTTTTCCACGTATGTAAATATAGATATGATAAATGCCAGCTCCGATGAGGATCAGCCCGAATACTACTTTGCAGATCACGTCCACCGTCTGCGTGGGGATCAGGATCAGGCAAAGTCCCAGCAGTATATAAAATACTGAGGAGATGATCTCACCCTTTAGAATGTTGTTGATTTTTTCACCCATGTTCCTTCATACCTCCTCTGTTATTCCAACAGTATAGCTCTTTTCCACTGGTCAGTCCACCCTGAACCGTCAAAAAAATTTCTTTTTTCCAG
>ENA-ORVC01001418-ORVC01001418.1-human-gut-metagenome-genome-assembly--contig:-NODE-1418-length-19978-cov-3.814285_pt1 | contig 19978 bp, 19 predicted proteins | sample MGYA00242092_ERZ509234 | MGnify/ENA primary metagenome ERZ509234 (study PRJEB26280, sample SAMEA2338800) | human gut metagenome | biome: human gut; feature: human-associated habitat; material: faeces... | reverse complement strand
AAAGCATCCACGCCGCCAGCCTGCGCAAAGACAAGCCGTTCGTGGCCGTGAACTGTGCCGCCATCCCCGAAGGGCTGCTGGAAAGCGAACTTTTCGGCTATGAGGAAGGCGCGTTTACCGGCGCGAGGCGGCAGGGCAAGGCGGGCATGTTCGAGCTGGCCCACACCGGAACCCTGTTCCTCGATGAAATCGGAGACTTGCCGCTTACCCTTCAGGGGCGGCTGCTGCGCGTGCTTCAGGAACGGGAATTGGTACGCGTGGGCGGGACGCAGGTGATCCCCCTCGACGTACGCGTCCTGTGCGCCACGCATCAGGATCTCCGCCAGCTTGTGGCAGAGGAACGGTTCCGGGCGGACCTCTTTTACCGCCTCAACGTGCTCTCTTTGCGCCTCCCACCACTCAGGGAGAGGCTTGAGGATATTGTGGATCTCGCCGTTTCCCATCTGAGGGAACATCTCGACGAGCCTCCGGCGGAAAGCCTGCTCGTCTCCCAGCTTGAGCGTCCCCTGCTGCGCCATCCGTGGCCCGGCAACATCCGCGAACTGCTCAGCCTCATGGAACGCATGGCGATCGTAGCCAACCACATGGCCGAAGTGACGGACTGGGAACAATTGCTTTTGTCCCTATGGGAAGATCCGCCTCTGGAGGAGTCCCCCATAACGCCGAGCCTCCCCCAAGAGCCCGAGGATTCGCCGCCTCTTACCCTCAGGAGCCACATGGCGCGGGAAGAGGCCCGGTTCATCCGGCAAGCCGTCGCCCGGTGCGGAGGGGATATGGGCAAGGCCGCCCACCTTCTCGGCATCAGCCGGATGACGTTGTGGCGCAAGCTTCAAGGGCTTGCGGAAACAAATGCGGAACATTTCGAGTAACAATATTGATACAAAAAGTTAACAAATATGATATGGCGTAACATTTTTGTTACAGCCAATGCCGCTTTTTTCCCTTTCAATATACCAATAAACGGCGATTTCCCTTCAAATGGGCTGGCATATTTCTTGATATAATGTCTCTCAAGAGCCTTTCGGCACAATGCCGTCGGCGCGCTGGAAGGGGCAGTCCCCTGCCCATGTCCCCCACACAATCAGAAGGATGGAGTTGCCATGAAGAAAAGCATCATCGCCTCGTTGCTCATCGCCTGTTCCCTGTTTATCGGCGGCAACACGGATGCCCGGGCGGAATACCCCTACGACAAGCCCATCAACATCATCGTGCCCTTCGGCCCCGGAGGCGGCGTCGACATCGCGGCGCGCATCCTCGCCGACTACTTCCAGCAGAACTACAACATCACCATCAACGTCGTGAACAAGCCCGGCGGCGCACAGGCCATCGGCATCAATGAAATGCTCCGCGCCCGTCCCGACGGCTATACCCTCGCCTTCCCCGGCTTCAGCGCCCTCGCCACCACCCCCAAGCTGACCAACGTGGGGTATACCCTCAAGAACATCAAGCCCGTCGCCCACATCGCCAGCATGGAATGCGTGCTGAGCACCAACAAGAGCTCCGGCATCGACACGTGGGAAAAATTCCTCCAGGCTGCGGAAAAGAACCCCGATGGGACCGTCTACGGGACTACCGGCTCCATCTCCACGCAACGCCTGTACATGACGAAGCTGACCGACCGCTTCCACGGCGATCTCAAGATCCGCCATACCGCCTATACCAGCGGCCATGAAGTGAGCACCGCCCTGCTCGGCAAGCACATCACCGCCGGCTTCCAGGTCCCGGCCAACATCCTGCCTTATGCCAACTCCGGCGACTTCAACGTCATCGCCATCTCCCGCAAGGAACGCCGCGCCGATCTGCCCAATACGCCAACCTTCCGCGAACTGTACGCCGACAAGATGACCCCCGCGGACGAGAAATGGATCGATCTCGGCGCGTGGCACGGCCTCGTGGTGTCCAGCAAGGTCAAGGACGATCGCATCGCCGCGCTCGAACCCCTCATCGAAAAGGCCATGAAGGACCCCGAAGTCATCGAAAAATTCAACAAAATCGGCCTTGATGCCGGGTATCTCCCCGCCAAGGAATTCGGACAGCTTATCCAGTCGTCCTCGGACCTCGCCGACGAAGTGCTGGCCGGGCGCAAGTCGCTTGACTAACCGGATATTGGGGCGGAGCGCGGGTGCGCCCCGCCCTTCCTTTTCACGACGAGGGGTCGCTTCATGAAAAATAAGACGGATTTCTTTATCGGCTTGGCGCTGCTCGCCTTCTGCTGCGTCATGGGATACCAGATACACTTGATCCCGGAACCCGCAGCGCTCGACTTCTTCTCGGCGGGTTCGTTCCCGATGGGCGTCACGATCGCCTTGGCCCTGCTCTCGCTTGTCCTCGTGGCAAGGGCCGTCTTGGGCAGGGATGAAAGCGCGGCCTGCTGGCCTGAAAGGAAGCTCGCCGTCAAAATCGGACTGATGGCCGCGTGGATCCTCATCTATGTCATCGGGTTCATTTTCCTCGGGGAATACGCCTACGACGCCGAGTGGCCCGAAGGCACGGGTTTCCTCATCTCCACGCTGATCTTCCTCTCCGGGGCGCAGGTGCTGACCGGATACCGCAATCCTTTCTACATTTTTCTCATTTCCGCGGGGATATCAGCCTTCCTGTACGCCGTGTTCGCCATCTTCTTCAAAGTTCCTCTTCCCTAAAAAGGCGGTATCCCATGTTCGATATGTTCATATCAGCCTTCAGCTCGGCCTGTAGCATGGAAGCCCTCGTCGCCAACTTTATCGGCGTGGCGCTCGGCATCGTCTTCGGCGCGCTGCCCGGCCTCACCGCCGTCATGGGCGTGGCCCTGCTCATTCCCTTGACCTTCGGCTCCCCCGCCGTCATCGCCTTTTCCGCCCTGCTCGGCATGTACTGCGGCGCAATCTACGCGGGCAGCATCACCGCCATCCTCGTCGGCACTCCGGGCACGGCGGCCGCCGCCGCGACCATGCTTGAAGGGCCGAAGTTCACCGCACGCGGGGAGTCGCTCAAAGCGTTGGAAATGACCACCATCGCCTCCTTCATCGGCGGCATCTTTTCCTGTATCGTGCTGGCCACGGTCGCCCCCCAGCTCGCACACTTCGCCCTCGACTTCAGCGCCCCGGAATATTTCTCCCTCGGCATCTTCGGCCTGACCATTGTGGCGACGCTGTCCGAAGGCGCGCTGCTCAAGGGCTGCATCGCGGCGCTGCTCGGCATGCTCATCTCCATGATCGGCATGGACCCGCTTTCCGGCAACCTGCGCATGACCTTCGACTCGCCAGACCTCATCAACGGCGTCTCCCTCGTCCCGGCGCTCGTCGGCCTGTACGCCCTGTCGCAGGTATTGGTTACCATTGAAGACGTCTTCATGGGCCGCAAGCTCTCCACCGCCGAAATCTCTCGCAAGGGCATCTCGCTACCCGATCTATGGGCCAACCGTGCCGCCCTGATCCGCGGTTCCCTCTTCGGCACGTTCATCGGCATCGTCCCGGCCACGGGCTCGGGCACGGCCTCGTTCGCGGCGTACAGCGAAACCAAGCGCCACTCCAAGCACCCAGAGCTTTTCGGCAAAGGCACGCTTGAAGGCATCGCGGCCACGGAATCCGCCAACAACGCCGTCACCGGCGGCGCGCTCATCCCCCTGCTGACCCTCGGCGTGCCCGGCGACGTGGTCACGGCGATCATGCTCGGCGCGCTTATGATCCAGGGCATGACTCCCGGTCCGCTGCTGTTCCAGGAACAGGGCACGCTCGTCTACAGCATTTTCATCGCCCTGTTCGTCTCCAACGTCTTCATGCTGCTTCTGGGCTACTACGCGGTGCGCCTGTTCGCCAAGGTCGTGCTCATTCCCGGCGGCATCCTCATGCCCCTCGTCACCACCCTGTGCGTGGTGGGCGGCTACGCCCTGAACAACTCCAACTTCGACCTCGCCGTCATGGCCGGTTTCGGGTTGCTCGGCTACATCATGACCAAGGCGCGCTTCCCGCTCGCCCCCCTGCTCCTCGCCATGATCCTCTCCGGGATCATCGAAACCAACTTCCGCAGGGCGCTCAGCATCTCCAATCAGGATTTCTCCGTATTCTTCACCCGTCCTGTCTGCGCGTCGTTCCTCGCCATCAGCCTCTTCATCCTGTTCAACCTGCTCTGGAAGGAATGGAAGAAGTACCGCGCCGCCAGCGCCGCCTGATCCCGCAACCCTTATGAGGCCAGCCATGCAACAAGCGACTCACATCTACCGGAACGGCACCATCCTGACGATGGATTCCCGCTGCTCCATCGTTTCCTGCCTTGCCGTATCCGGCGAAACCATCCTTGCCGTGGGCTCGGAAGCCGAAGTGGCCCCGTTCCAGGGCCCGGAAACCCGCATCGTCGATCTGGGCGGGCGGTTCATGATGCCGGGCTTCTACGACTGCCACAGCCATTTCATGCGCGCGGGCATGTACAACAAATACTATCTCGACGTGAATTCCCATCCCATCGGGGACGTGAGGACGCACGGCGACATCCGCCGCAAGGTACGCGAAGCCCTTTCGGGTATGCCCGCCGGGGAATGGCTGCTCTGCGCGGGGTATGACGATACCGCCGTTGCCGAAGAGCGGCATTTCACGCTTGCCGAACTGGACGCGATGGCCCCGGATCACCCGCTGTTCCTGCGCCACATCTCCGGGCATCTGGCCCTGTGCAACAGCAAGGCGTTTGAGGCAGCCGGGATCACGGATGAAACCCTGAATCCGTCGGGCGGCGTGTTCCGGCATGACGGCAACGGCCGCCTCACCGGATTGGTGGAGGAACCCGCCGCAATGGAGATGGTCCTGGCGGCCTCCCCGCAGATGACCCAGGAAAAATGGCTCGGCGCGGTGGAACGGGCTACCGACGACTATGTCGCCAAGGGTGTGACGACCGCCCACGACGGCGGCGTCACCACGGCCATGTGGAAAAACTACATGACCGCCCACAAACGGGGGATGCTCAAAAACCGCGTCCAGCTTCTGCCCAAGCACGGCTGGTTCGACTTCTCGCTGGCCCCCACCGTGCAATGCGGCACGCCCCTGACCAAGGACGGCCTGCTCAGCATGGGCGCTGTGAAACTGTTTCAGGACGGGAGCCTCCAAGGGTACACCGGCTATCTGAGCAATCCCTACCATTCGCTGCCGGACGCCATCTCCGACGGGTCATGGCGCGGATACCCCATCTACAATCCCCGTGAACTCGTCAACATCGTTACCCGCTACCACGAAGAGGGCTGGCAGGTCGCCATCCACGGCAACGGCGACGCGGGCATCGAAGACATCCTCAACGCCTTTGAGGAAGCGCAAAAGGCGTACCCCCGGGCCAACGCGCGGCACATCATCATCCATTGCCAGACCGTCCGCGAGGATCAGCTCGACCGCATCGAACGGCTCGGCGTGGTTCCGTCCTTCTTCACCGTACACACCTATTACTGGGGCGACCGCCATCGGGACATCTTCCTCGGGAAAGCCCGCGCATCCCGGATCGATCCGCTGCGGAGCGCCCTGAAACGCGGCATCCCCTTCACTTCCCACAACGACACCTCCGTCACGCCTATGGATCCGCTGCTCTCCGTCTGGTCGGCGGTCAACCGGCTCACCGGCAGCGGCAAGGTGCTCGGCGAGGATCAGACCGTCTCTGTGCTGGATGCCCTGAAAAGCGTCACCATATGGGGCGCCTACCAGTTCCATGAAGAACGCATGAAGGGCAGCCTTGAGCCCGGCAAGCTCGCCGATATGGTCATCCTCGGCGAGAACCCGCTTGAAATCGCGCCCGAACGCATCAGGGACATCCCGATTCTGGCGACCCTGGTGGGCAACCGGCTCGTCTACGGCTCCCTGTAATGTCCCCGTCCCCAACGCACCGGGCAAAGGATGATCCCCCTTCCCCCGCCCGGTGCGATTTGGGGTTCCCCCGGCGGCACACTCGCCCATTCCTCCGGGCGGCCGCCGGGGGAACCAACCTCCATATAAGAACACCCGCTCAGTCAATCCGAGCGGGTGTCCTTATATGGAGGAAGGATAGGGGGAGACGCTCCATTCGGCCGCCGTCCAGCCGCAACCGGGACGCCGCACAGAATCGGCATACCGGAGCTTATGCGTGCCGCCCCATTTCGTATGCCTCATTCAGAGCCGGGCTTTCCTTGATGTCGCCTTTTTTCCATGCGCCCGATCCGTAAACGATGCCCTTTTCCTGCGCGCCTTCCAGACAGTACAGGAACCCGCGGAACCCTTCGATGGTCCTCTCCAGCGACCGCTTTTCGCCGTCGGCGGCGGTGGCGATGAAGTAAAACGCCTTGTTGCTGATTTCCGTATACCGGGCGACGCACCGATCAATAAGCGTCTTCATCTGCGCATCCATCGTATAGAAATACACCGGCGTCGCCATGACGATCACGTCAGCGGCGATCATCTTTCCCAGAATCTCGGCCATATCGTCCTTCTGCACGCAGACGCCGTTGTTCTGGTGGCAGGCTTCACAGCCGATGCAATAGCCGATGTTTTTGTCGCGGAGGAAAACCTTTTCGGCCCGATGGCCGGATTCCCGCGCGCCTTCCATGAAGCGATCACACAATATATCGGAATTGCCGCCCCTTCTGGGGCTCCCCGACAGTATCAGTATATTTTTGCTCATGCCATTCCTCTCAACGAAAAGGTTATTTTCCCATGCCGATCTTGCGAAGCCACGCGGCCACCTCGCCTTGCGCGGAAGCGGCCCGGCTTCCCCTGACGGCAAGCCCGTCCAGAACAACCGCCTTCGGGCAAAACGCCTTGATGTCCGCAACGCTGCGGCCCAGCGCGCTGCCCTCATGCGTGATGAACGGGGCAATCCGCTTGCCCGCCAAATCGTACTCGGACAGGAACGTCCTCACCGGCCCGGCTACAGTGCCCCACCAGTTGGGCGATCCCACGAAAACGACGTCGTACGCCTCGATGTGCCCGATCCTGTTCTTCAAAGGCGGCTTGTAGCCCGACGCCAGTTCCTGCTTCGCCTGATCCGTGGTCGCACGGTACGCCTCGGGATACGGCGTCACCGGCTGAAGTTCCACAATATCCCCGCCGACCGCCGCATGAATGGCCTCGGCGACGGCGCGCGTGTTGCCGGAACGGGAATAGTAGACGACCAACGCCTTGGCTCCGCCCTCCGTGGCGGCATAGGCCGACGAAACATGCGGCAACAAACGGCCTCCGAACCCGGCAAGCAGCCCGGCGACCGTATATTTCAGCAGACTTCTTCTGGACGAATCGATTTCCAGTGCCTTGCTCATAACAATCCTCTCTTGTCCGTTTCGAACTTTCAGCTGTGTATTCCATCCATACGGATCAACAATTCCATGAATCAGATATACTGCCTCCAAACCTCTGTGAGTAGATACGATTCTACCCATTTTTTGCCTGATCCTCTCTTCCCTCCCCTCTGCAAGAGCCTATGGCTGTCTCTTCGGACACGCGGGCGCACATCTGAGGAAAGTACATGAAGATGTACCATTGAAGGACACGGCACGAGATACGGACAATGTCCGGCAACGCTTCCCAGAGACAGGGCGACAGAAAAGCAAGGAGATCCCAGAGGCGCGGGAGGAGGAAAACGGCTCAGGCCCTGTCGAAAAAGCCGGAAAGCGTTTCCACCCTGACCACACGGGGAGGCGGAAGCTGGGGAACGACTTCGGCAATGCGGCGGGCCAGCTCGGCACAAAGGCCGGGAGCAAGGGCGGGCTCCGGCAGGACGTGCAATTCCAGCCGTTCCGCATCGACGAGACGCAGACGGAAATCCGGCCCGGGCAGTCCGGCCGAGGCGAACACACCATGAACGGCCCGCTCACCGGCGGCAAGCCCCGCGAGCAGGGAACGCTCCGGCTTCATGCCGTACGGGAGCCGCGTGAGCAGGCAAGGCCGGGCTTTCTGCTCCGGATCTTCCATTCCCGTCAGTACGGCGCACCGATGGATGTCCGCCTTGGTCAGGCCGGCGGAAGCCAGCGGGGACAGGATGCCGAGTTCCTCGACGGCCCGTATGCCGGGGCGGTACTGCCCCGCATCGGAAGCGTTCGTACCGTCGCACAGGGGAAGGTCGGTTCGAGCTTTCAGCAAGGAAAACAGGTTACGCTTGCACGCATAACAACGGCGGCGATCCCCGGAGGCCACCAAAGCTAAATCCAATGGATCGACGGGAAGTTCCTCATAGGCGAGCTCCCGGGAGGCCGCCCAATGACGCGCGTAGTCCGTCTCTTCCGGGGGAATGTGCGGTCCGACGATGTGCAGCAGTACGGGCTCGAAGCCGAACCGCTGGGCCGCATGAGCGAGAAAACGGCTGTCCAGCCCACCCGAGTAGGCCAAAGCAAAACGGTTCCCTGCCGCGAGGACGCCGAGGACGCTTTCAAGACGCGGCAGGAGCGCGGTTTCGTCCGGAGACGCGGCGGTCATACTTGAACCCATCACGGCAATACCCTCATACACTTACAAAAAAATGCCGGAAACCCCGTTCACCGATACGGCGGCATCAGCCTTCAAGCTCCGTACCACAGGCGAAGATCGTCCCGTTGGGCGCATTGGCGAAAACACGCGACCCGTAGACCAGAGCCCGTTTTTCCACCAGCATGGCGGGCCACGGCCCGAACGTCGCCCCAAGGCTGCGAAGCAGGGCGATGGCTGTGGGCGTCACGGTTTCGCCTTCGCCGGAGAACGGACGGACGGGAATGCCTTCGAGCAGTTCCAGTACCGCAGGAGCCGGAACGGGTATGACGCCGTGGGCGCAAACGACCTCACCGTCCGCAATGGGCAGGGGGCTGACCACAAACCGCGCGGGCGAGAGCCGCGTGAACAGGACGCAGGCCATACAAATGTCCAGGATGCTGTCCAGCGCGCCGACCTCATGAAAACGGACGGCCTCCGGCTTCATGCCGTGCACGGCGGCTTCAGCCTTCGCCAGCAACGTGAACGTATCCGAGGCCAAGCGCTTCGGCTCATCGTCCATGCCGCTCCCGGCGATGATCCCAAGAATATCCTCAAGGGTGCGGTGTTCGTGCTGGTGGGGAAGCGACACGTCCGCGAACCAGCCGCCGATACGGTTCACCTGCCGCCGCGTCAGGCGCACGGTCCCGGCGAGCTCGGGCAGCACGGCGGCAAGCAGCCTGTTCGTTTCCGCCTCGCCGAGTTCCGTCATGCGCAGCAGCCCGGCAAGGAACATATCCCCGGACAAGCCGGAATGTGACCGGATGGTCAGGATGCGGCCTCCCCGGGCTTTGCCCCGCCCATCCCCGTGGGCCGTTTCATGCGTATGGCCGTGCTCATGATGGTGTTCATGGCGGTGGGCATGATCCCCGTGTGCGTGCGCTTCGCTCATAATCCGTTTACCACCCTTGCGGCGGCGCAGGCCGCGCCGTACCCGTTGTCGATATTCATGATCCCCACGCCGGGAGCGCAGCTTGAAAGCATACTCGCCAACGCGGCCCGTCCGCCCTGCGCCGCACCGTACCCAACGGACGTCGGCACGCCGAAGATCGGCTTGGGCGTAAGCCCGCCCATCACGCTGACCAGCGCGGCGTCGAGCCCGGCAACCACGATCACGGCATCAAAGGTGTTGATCTCCTCCAGCCGCTCCGCGAGCCGCCACAACCCGGCAACGCCGCAGTCTTCAAACAGTTTGTGCCCGATGCCCAGATACGCCAGCGTCCGCGCCGCCTCCCAGGCTACGAAGCCGTCCGCCGTGCCCGCGGAAATGACGGCGACCCTGCCCTTGCCCTTCGGCGGGAGCGCGTCCCCGAACGCGGTACGCGACAGGGGATGATAGTCATACCCTGCGCGGATCTCGGCGGGAACCCGAGCGAACACGTCCGGGGCAAGCCGTGTGAACAGGACCGGATGCCCCGAGCCCCTGCCAAAACGGGAGAGCAGCTCCACGAGCGCCTCGAAAGGCTTCCCTTCGCAAAAAACCGCTTCCGGCAGCCCGATCCGGGCCGTCCGGGCGTGATCAAACAGAATGCCGTGATCCATATCCTTACCCGTCTTTTGGAAAATTCCGAAACACCACGCCGCCGGGGTGAAGGCCGAGGGGAGCCCCGCCCCACCGGTGCGGGCAGCCATGCGCCCGGGCGCATCCGCATCATGGCCGCCCGCGAACGGCGCCTTACACCGTGATCAGTTCATAATCCCGCGAACCCATGCCGATGGATTCGGCATACTCAACCTGATGCCAGCCCCGCGTATTCGGATGCAGCGCCGAGAACTTGTCGTAGCCGCAGGAGTGCGCGCCGTGCTCGCCCAGCGGAATGAGGCTGTGCGCTTCCTTCACCAGATCGAAACAGGCCGTGTCCAGCGCTACGGGGTCCTCCGAAGCGAGGATACCCAGATCCGGGACAATCGCCGGCTCGGACCATCCGGCGCAGTCGCACTGCGGCGTCACGTTGAGCAGGAAGTTCAGGTAGCAAATGCGGCCTTCCTTGCCCTTTACCGCTCCGTAGGCGTATTCCGCCATGCGCTCGGCGAAGTCGGAATACTCGTTGGGCGTGTCGACGCCGATGGCCCCCTGCTTACAGGCCGTTACGCATTCATAACAACCGATGCAGCGTTCCTTGTCGATGACGGCATGGCGGCCCTTCTCGGCTTTTTCCAATGAAAGCGCGCTCCTCGGGCACAGCGGTACGCACTGCCCGCAGCCGATGCATTTCGGGTAGATCACGACGTTTCTGCCGTGCTGATCGATTTTCCCGGCCTGCGGGGCGCAGCCCATGGCGAGGTTCTTGATCGCGCCGCCGAAACCGCCCATCGCGTGCCCCTTGAAGTGGGACAGAACGACCATCGCATTGGCGGAAAGGAACGCCTGCGCAATCTTGACCGAAGCGAAATGTTTCAGGTTGACGGCCACTTCCTCGTAGCACTTGCTGGTCACGCCGTCGGCCATGATCACCGGAGCGTCCACGACATAGGGCGTAAAACCGTGGCGATACGCCGTTTCCAGATGATCCACGGCGTTATGGCGGGTGGACTTGTAGAGCGTGCAGGTATCCGTCAGGAACGGGCGGGCCCCCGTCGCCTTCACGCAATCCACGACCTGCCGCACGAACGTTGGGTGCAGGTAGGTATCGTTGCCCGCTTCGCCGAAGTGCAGCTTGATGGCAACGACCTCATCCTCGCCGACCGTGCCGAGCGGCTTCACCTTGTCCGCAAGCCCCACGGCGTCGCAGAGCCGCTTGATCTTGGCGAGCCGGTGATCGGAAGGGTTTTTTACAGCAAGTTTTGCCAGATAAACGGGAACAGACATACTTTCTCCTTGTTTGCAAACTGCCCCGCCGAGTACGGCGGGAACTCCGGCACCCGGTGCGCGGCTCACAGCGAAGCCCTCATGCACACCGGGACACTCTCAATACGGAAGGGAAACCGCGCCTCCCGGATGGGAAAGCGGGCGAGCCCCCGCTAGTTTTCCGGGATGACCGCGTTGACGCACCCGAGCGCGTTCAGGGTCCGGGGGAATCCGATATACGGCAGGCAACACGTCAGCGCGTCGATCAGGTTTTCTTTCGTGTTCCCCACATTCACGTTGCCCTGCACATGGCTCTTGACCTGGCTCTCGCACCCGCCCAAAGAGCTGATGATGCAAAAGGTCAGGATTTCGCGGGTCCGCAGGTCCAACCCCTTCCGCGTGTACACGTCCCCAAAGCAGAATGCCGAGAGCATGTCGCGGAGGAGATGCCGCTGGTTCTGCGGCGTGCTCTTGTGCATGGCGTCTATCGCCGCTCCGAAAATGGACTTCTGCACTTTGACGCCCTGCATGAAGCGGTCGTCTTCCGTTACCGTCTTCTGCGAGGCCACGGGCAGCGGGATGCGTTTTTCCCTGAAGACCTCATTGACCAGCCGGAGCGCTTTTTCGGTCTTGGGAAAACCGATATACGGAGCGCACTGGTACATAGCTTCCTTGATTTCCTCGGGCGTCGCCCCGACCTGCAAGGCCGCGCCCACATGCGGGGCGAAGCCGTCCAAAGTCTGGCTAGCCGTCAGGACGACCAGCGTGATCAGCTCCTGCATTTTGGCGTCGAGCGACCCGTGCCACGCGACTTCTCCCCAGATGAGGCGATCCCGCATCTCGGCGAAATCCGGATCGGTCGCCTCTAAAGGAGACCGGGCGTTTCCGAAACGTTCCAACTGTTTCTTTTCGGCCAAGGCGGCTCTGCTCATGTTCTTGCCTCCGTTTGGAACCTGCTGCGTAGGGGAAGAAGCCGCGATTGCCGCGCCGGACAACAGCAAACAAAACAATGCGGCGAAAAGCCCACAAGAAATGTTCCTTTTTTTGTGTGCAGGCATATGCGACCTCCCATCATGTCAATGCGTTGAAAGCGGCTCAGATACCCGAGGCCGGAAGGGAAAACGCTGCGGGCATGGCGTGATTTCCCTATGAGTGCACCATACGCTCCCTAATGGAGAACAGAAGATACGATCCTCTCTTATTCTTGCCTGATTCTCTCGCGGTGCTACCCAAAGAGGTCGGAGTGTGGTATCAAAAAACCGAACCCTGAAAAGGATTTTTCTTTATTCCATGCAAAAACAGAGGATTATGCCATATGATGGAAACGGGGAGTGGAGAGACGGCAAGAACCGCCAGCCTTTTGAAAGAGAAATTGCTCCAGCGGGCGCCCGAGCACGGGAAGTATCCGATGGACATCGAAGGGCTGGTCATCACGCGGCGGCATGAAGCCAACAGGATTGAAACCTGCTTCTCCAAGCCTTCCGTCAGTGTGATCATTCAAGGCTCCAAGCGGACCATGCTGGGCTCCGAGGAGTACTGCTACGGCGAAAACCAGTGCCTCGTGGCCGGGGTGGACATGCCGAGCTCCTTTTACGTCACGGATGCCAGCCCTGAGCGGCCCTTTCTGGCGCTGTGCCTTGATCTGGACAAGTACCTGATCACCCGGCTCGCGGCGGAAGTCCCGCCGCCCTGCGCGACCGGGGCCTGCTCCTACAAGGGGCTCTCCGTCGCGGACGTCGATCCCGATATTCTACATGCGTTCCTGCGCCTCGTCGAGCTTCTCGAGAAACCGGAGCAGATACCCATACTCGGGCCGCTCATTGTCCGCGAAATCCATTACCGCCTGCTCATCGGCCCCCAAGGGGAATTCCTGCGCCGACTGAACACCCTCGGCACCCAGAGCAATCAGATCGCCCAAGCCATCACGTGGCTGCGGGACAATTACAGGGAACCGTTGCAGGTCGACAAGCTGGCTCAGAAGGTAAACATGGCCACCTCCACGTTCCACCGCCATTTTAAGGAAGTGACGACGCTCAGCCCGTTGCAGTTCCACAAGCGGCTGCGCCTGTACGAGGCCAAGCGCCTCATGCTCACGGAAAGTAAGGATGCCTCCAGCGCAAGTTTGGCCGTCGGCTACGAGAGCCCTACGCAGTTCAACCGGGAGTATAAGCGGCTGTTTGGCGAACCGCCGCACAGGGACGTGATGAGGATGCGCTGAGGACGGCGGCGCTTGCGCACCTCCCCCGCGCCTTTCCCCTGAGCGGTGGGAGTGCGGTGGGATCACTCAAAAAACCGGAAAAAAGCCCCTTCCGAGCATATCGGAAGGGGCTTTTTTCCGGGTACGGCATCCGCCGCCCCACTGTCCCTCACCCAGAGAATATACCGCGTTGGCTGCGGCATAGGTATTCCTTTCCGGCAATAAGGCGGCTCTTCCGGATCGATCCGCACGGGGTATAGAGAGATAATTTCTTTACAATACATATGGATATATACTTCTTAGAGAAAAAAACACTTCCATTATTGCCTTTATAGACAGATCAGTCTAAAAATCATCCATGCAAAATCACGCGCAAGACGCCAAAGGCCGTGGCCGCCCGCCCAAGCAACGCGGCGACAAACTGCTGACCCGGGAAATGCTGGTCCACGTCGGGACGGAAGTGCTGACGGAAAAAGGCTATTCCGCAGTGGGGGTCGACGAGATATTGCAGCGCACGGGTATTTCGAGGTGTTCTTTCTACTACTATTTCAAGACAAAGGAAGGGTTCGGCGCGGAACTCATAGACCGCTACAGGCACTTCATCACGCAAAAGCTGGAGCGTTGCCTCTCTGACACGTCCCTGTCCCCGCTGGGCAGCCTCCGGGCCTTCGTCGGCGAAGTGCGGGACGAGATGGCGCGGACCGATTGCCGTTCCGGTTGTCTGGTCGGAAAGCTGGCGCAGGAGGTCAACACGTTGCCGGAAAACTTCCGCGAGCAGCTTTCCGCCGTCTTCGCGGAGTGGCAGGATGTTTTCGCTCGCGGCCTCAAACGTGCCCAAGAGACTGGAGAAATATCCCCGGAACTGGACTGCGCCTCTACGGCGGCCTTCTTCTGGTACGGCTGGGAGGGGGCCCTGCAGCGGGCCAATCTGGAATTGAACATCAAACCCGTCGATATCTTCATCGGCAATTTCTTTTCCCGGCTGACGGGATAAGCCTAACGTCTCCATGAATCGGCAAGCGGCCGAACAGCTTCCGGCGTCCGTCAATAACGCCGGGGTCTCCGGTTTTTGCCTCTATCCGGCCCACTCACACAGCCCGGCTTCCCGCCGCCGGCAACGTTTCAAAAAAGGATATGCCTCATGGCTCACGCGGACCCCTCCAGCGAACTGGCAACGAAACCCCTCGGCAGGCTTCTTTTACGTTTCGCCATCCCGAGCATTTTTGCACAGATCGTCAACCTCCTCTACAACATTGTCGACCGCATTTTCGTCGGCAGGATACCGGAGATTGGCCCACTGGCGCTGGCCGGGCTCGGCGTCGCCTTCCCCATCATCCTGATCATCTCGTCCTTCTCCTTCCTCGCGGGCATGGGCGGCGCACCGCTCGCATCCATCGCCATGGGGCGCGGCGACAATGCAAAAGCCGAGCGCATCCTCGGCAGTGCCTGCGTGTTCCTCCTCGCCATGTCGGTCGTGCTCACGGTGTTGTGCTTCTGGGCCATGCGCCCGATGCTGCTCATGTTCGGGGCAAGCGAACAGACCATCGGGTATGCGGTCGACTATTTTTCGCTCTACCTGCTCGGCACCCCGGCTGTGCAGCTCTCGCTGGGCCTGAACTACTATATTTCCTGCCAGGGCTTTGCCAAGACGAGCATGATGACCGTCCTCATCGGGGCGGCCCTCAACATTATCCTCGATCCGATATTCATCTACGGCCTCGATATGGGCTGCAAAGGCGCGGCGCTCGCCACGATTTGCAGCCAGGCCGTCAGTGCCGTCTGGATCTTCGCCTTCTTCTTCGGCAAACGCACGGTTTTGCATTTCCGCAGGCAATACCTGCGGCTGGACCTCAAGGAACTTGTGCCCGTCATCCTGCTCGGCCTTTCCCCGTTCTTCGTCCAAGTGACGGACTGCATCGTCCCCTTGGTCATGAATGCCGGGATGCAGCAATACGGCAACGACTATTACGTCGGCACCATGACCGTCATGTTCAGCATCGAGCAACTGCTGCGCCTGCCAGCGGACGGCCTGTGCCAAGGCGCCGTGCCCATCATGAGCTATAACTACGGCGCGGGCAAACCCGAACGCGTGAAGAAGACCTTTTTCCTCATCCTAGCCTTTTCCTTCGGTTTTACCACCATCGCAAGCTGGCTCATCCTGCTCTTTCCCAAGACCTTCATCATGCCGTTCACCGATTCCCAGCGGCTCATCGAAATCACCATCCCCGCCATACGCATATACTTCGGGGGCATGATGTTCATCGGCGTCCTCTACGCCTGCCAGCGCACGTTCATGGCGCTGGGGCGCACCAAGCTCTCCCTCCTCGGGGCCATGATGCGCAAGCTCGTCATCCTGCTCCCGCTCTGCTTCGTCCTCCCCAGGCTCGGCTATGGGACGGACGGCCTGCTTTATGCGGAATGCATCGCCGACGTCCTGGGCTCCGCCATTGTATTTGCGATTTTCATTTGGAACTTCAAATCGATGCTCAAAACCCCCTAACGGTATAAAAAGCCTTCACAGGCGTTTCGGCGTCCCGCGCGATTTCCTGATCCTTATCCGTATACGGCGTAAGGTCCAAAGCGGCAGAGGCGGAAGGCCGTTTCGAATCATTGGCAGAAGGAGCGGACATGTTTTTCTCCTCCGCGCTTGACGCCCTCCCTTGAGTTACAGAGCGGACTCCCTTAGAATCATAGGACATACGCTCTTCTTTGGAGATTCACCGTGAAGCCGCTTGCCGCCCTCGCCAAAGGTATCTGCCTGTTCTGCGCCATTTTCGCGGCACAGGCGATGGCCTTTGCTGATGTGGCGGAGCGGACGGCTCCTTTGCCCCCCGCCGAAGTTTTGATCATCAATTCTTTTCATTCCGGCCATTTCTGGGAATACAACATCATAAAGCGGATCTCTGAAGAGCTTGAAAATACGGAAACGGGCTTCCGTATACGCCTGCATTGCGAATATCTCGACTATGAACGCCATCCTCCCGGAAGTCTGGATAACGAACTCGTAAGCCTGTTTGCCCGAAAATACGCCGGGGTATCCCTCAAAGCCATCATTGTAACGGATAACGACGCGCTGGACTTCATGCTCGCCCACGGGAACCGCCTTTTCCCTGGCGTCCCCGTCGTCTTTTGCGGCATCGCGGATCCTCCCGCAGAGCTTGCCGAACGCCGGGCGCACTATACCGGCATTCTGGAAAATTTCTCCATCCACCGCATCCTTGAATCCATCCCCCTCGTCCACCCGGAAGCCCGCCATCTGGCCATCATTTGCGGCGACACGACGTCCGCCCGTACGGCATTGCGCCAAGCGGCCCCGGAACTGGCGGCAATGAAGCCGGGCATTGCCGTCCGGACTCTTGCGGCACTGCCCGCACAGGCCATGCAAAAAGCTCTTGAAGAACTGCCCCGGGATACGGTGCTCCTGAACTTCGGCTACTACCGCACAGCCGACGGCCAAAGCTATTCCATGAAGGAAAGCCTGCAACAGCTCCGCAGCTGGACCGACCTGCCCATGTATTCCCCGTGGAGTGGCCAGCTCGGCAAAGGGGTGCTGGCAGGCCAATGCGAATTCAACGAATTCCACGCCGTACATGCCGCGCGCATGGTCCTGTCCGTTCTCGGCGGCACACTGCTCCGCCCTGTGACCTCCAAGACATGGCAGATCAGATGGACATTCCTGTGGAAGCAGAACTCCTCCATACGGCAGTTTATATCGACACCATCGCCCGGCCTTCTGTTTTTTTGCGGAATTTGGTCAACAACGCCCGTGGATATGAGGAGTTCATTCAGTGGGGTAAGAACGCTGGCTTTTTTGCCGTACCGAAGCAGGAACTCTCCTTACCTCCAAAACCAACCTCTGCTAGCACATTCTTCGATCCTGATACGGTTGAGGAGAATTCTCAGCCAACGGAACTTGCCGACGTTACCGCAGAACATATCTTTAGCGGAATTACGATGCTTCATGGTCCCAAAAATGTGGGAAAAAGTCATGTTGTGCTTAGTGCTGCCAATAGTTTAATCACGCATAATTCCCTTTGGGGTATGTTTCCTGTAAATGGTGTATCTACAAAAACTCTGCTCGTTGATAGCGAAAGCACGCCAAAGAATTTCAAGGATCGTCTTGGAAAATATGAATTGCAGAAACAAAAATATAATTTCTTTTCCATCTGTAAACTTGCATCACATCAAGATGTAAATCTTCTGGATGAAGGGTTCCAAGATACTCTTTTGGAAAAAGCAAAAGAAGAAGGTATCCAAACGATCTTTTTTGACAACCTTACATCACTTGTCCCGGATGGCCGTGTTTATAACGCAAGTTCCGTAAATGGCATTTTCCGATATCTGGAAGAAATGCAGAAATGTAACATCGTGCCTATACTCGTCCATCATAGTCATAATTGTCCAGACAACGCTCCCGAGAAGGCAACTATGCGTGGAACGAGTGAGTTCTCTATCCGTGCTCATACGGAGATCGTCATTACCTCACCTAAAAACAAAGGTGAAAATCCCTACCTAGTTCGATTCTTGATGCTGTGAACCAAGGCGATTTCATAGTGGGAATTCATTTCAAGGTGTGCAAGGCTGCACGCATTTTGGAAGGGAAAACTTTTTGGCTACAGATGCCTTTCAGTGCGACAGGATTCAAGCCCCTCACCATAATCGATCGGGACGGCAAAGAACTTCCTTTGAGCTTCCTTGCGGGTGGGGACTCTGAGGGGAGTGTTGTTCCTTCTATGGGAACAGCAGATGAACTTTCTGATGAGGAAAGACGAGTACTTCAAAAAGCTGGCAGCCAAGGTAAACTGCGAAATGCCGAGGTCCAAGGCCTTTTGGGGTGCGGTGATTCAAAGGCTGGAAAAATTCTCGCTGGACTCGTGGATAAAGGGCTGCTGAAAAAACAAGGAGAAGGCCGAGGCTGCCATTACGTTCATAACGGAGTAGCTCTCCCTATACTCTTTTCAAAATGAAAGGCGTTTTTCCCTGTGGGAGAACGCCTTCTTTTGCGCCTTTGCAATCATTTTTTCACCTCCCAAATTCCTTCAAAACACCTCAAAAAAGCCGTAAAAGGGGATTTTGTCAAAGTTCACAAAAATATTATAAATATTTTATTAAATATTCCAGATAGACAACATATATTTTTTCTGATACTATTACGTACAGTTATTAAATAGTTACGAATCAGAAGGATTGTTACTGAAATATTTATTTATCATCAGGCAAGACCTTATAGTAGTATAGGAATAGGTTTTCTATATACTGTAATGGTCTTTTTTTATTTGTCTGGCAGCGGGGGAACAGGACTATGGTTATCCATAAGATTTTGAATAATAATCTGATACTGTCCAGGGATGGACAGGGACATGAAGTTATTGTAAAGGGCTGCGGAATTGCCTTTCAGAAAAAGAAAGGACAGCAAGTGGAGGAGTCCAGGATCGAGAAGATCTTTACTGCGGAAAATGCCCAGATCAGCAAGGAGATACAGGGTTATCTGACTGCTATTCCGGAAAAATATCTGGATTTTGTGGAAGCTTTTGTAAATGAAGTGAAGGAGAAAGAGGGGATGAAATTAAATGACAGTATTTATTTTTCCCTTAGCGACCATATCATGGGTGCGATCTCCAGACTTGAAAACGGGATCCGCCTTCAGAATATGCTGCTTCTGGATATCAAGCAGCTTTATCATAAGGAATATGAGATCGGCTTGGAATTACTGAAAAAGGTAAATGAGATGTTCGAGGTAGATCTTTCTGCAGATGAAGCAGGATTTTTTGCATTGCATTTTGTGAATTCACAGGACAGTGGAAAAACAGACAGTTACCAGATTTCCATAATCGTACACCAGATTTTGGATGTAGTAGAAAAATATTATGAAAACATAAAATTTCAGGAAGAAAATCTGTATTATCAGAGATTTCTGACACATTTAAAATATTTTGCCCAGAGATTTTTTCATAAGGAACTTCACTATGAAGAAAATGGTGAACTGTTTCAGATTATCAGAGAGCAGTATAAAGAAGCATATGGGTGTGTAAAAATGATTTACTTGATGATGAAAGAAGAATATGAATACGATATGACGGAAGATGAAATGCTGTATCTGACAATTCATATTCAGAAAATTACAGAGGATCATAAACGGCTACAGTCGATTTAGTGTAAGATTTTTACAGACATCAGATAAGGTGTTAATGGATTGTTACTGGAATGCGTTCGATAAAAACGTATCTTTTCAGGCAAGACCTTTAATCATAAATTTTAATATTTATTATTAAAGGAGGTTCTAAAATGAAAAAGGACTATTTAGAAACTGCAGACACGCTAATTGCAGCAATGGGAGGAAAGGACAACATCATCCGTTTATTTCATTGCATGACAAGACTTCGTTTTTATGTAAAAGACAAAACGAAAGTCAATGAAAAGGAGATTTTAAAGCTCTCCGAAGTTTCAGGTGTAAACTGGCACGAGGAACAGTTTCAGGTTATTGCAGCAAATGAAGTAAATGCTGTCTATAAAGCGCTGGAGAACAAAGGCATTCCGACGGACGATACACGGGAAACTGATCCTGTAAACCCA
>ENA-ORVC01001394-ORVC01001394.1-human-gut-metagenome-genome-assembly--contig:-NODE-1394-length-20398-cov-5.490783_pt1 | contig 20398 bp, 24 predicted proteins | sample MGYA00242092_ERZ509234 | MGnify/ENA primary metagenome ERZ509234 (study PRJEB26280, sample SAMEA2338800) | human gut metagenome | biome: human gut; feature: human-associated habitat; material: faeces... | reverse complement strand
TTTTTATGCGACTACGTTCGATGCCCTTACCATGGTGGCAAGTTCCTATTCCTACCGCTCCCTGGATGCAGATGAAGAGCCGGATAAGAAGGTAAAACTGTTCTGGGCCATTACTTTAATGCTTTTCCCTATTGCACTGATCTTTTCAGAAAATTCCATGAGCAGTCTTCAGTCTGTATCCATTGTCGCTGCTTTTCCTATTGGATTTATTATCCTGATGATCGTGTGGAGCTTTTTTAAGGATGCGGATGCGTATTTGCATGATACAGGGTCAAAAGGTTAAAAATCCGATGCAAGCAGTGAAAATAGCTGGAAAACTTAAGAAAGATGGGTTATAATATAGGTTATAAAAAATACAACAGGAGAAGGCAGAATTATCATGGAAGAAAATTATATTGAATGGCTGGTAAAACGGAAAGATCCCGTATATGCCTGGCCGGTAAAGATCCTGATGATCGTTGTGTGCGCGTTATCAGTACTGGCAGCACTGCAGATGTTATTGGGAATTCTGATCTTGGCGGCAGCAGCAGCGGCTACGTATTTTGTTTTTCTGAATTTGAGTGTAGAATATGAATACCTGTTTGCAGATGGCGGTTTCAGTGTAGACAGTATTCTTGGAAAAGCAAGAAGAAAGAAAACGTTTGACTGCGATAAAGAAGATGTACAGGTGATCGCACCGGCAAATTCCTATGTTTTAAAGGATTATGAAAAGCAGGGAATGAAAGTGATCGACTGTACCAGTCATAACGCCGGAGCAGATGTCTATGCCCTGATCAGCCAGAAAGGGGCCCAGACCACCAAGGTATTATTTGAACCGGGTGATAAGATGAAGGCAGCGATGCGCAGGGTATTTCCAAGAAAATTTATCTAGTGATAAGTTTACCTCATAAAAAATCATAAGGAATTTCAATGAATATTTTCCGTTAAATGGGTTTGACAATCCATATAAAATTTGCTAGTATTATTTACTAATAAGAAGGCCAAAACGCCAGTGTCTGATAAAACCGATGTTTTTTTAGCGCTGGCGTTATATTGAACCTTCATACAAAAATTTTACAGAGAAAGAGAGGAAAAATGAATGGGTACAATTATCGGTGAAGGCATTACCTTTGATGATGTGCTTCTGGTTCCATCCTATTCAGAAGTGATCCCAAACCAGGTTGATTTAAGCACAAACCTGACCAAGAAGATCCGTCTGAACATTCCGTTAATGAGTGCAGGTATGGATACCGTTACAGAGCATCGTATGGCAATCGCCATGGCTCGTCAGGGAGGAATTGGCATTATTCATAAGAATATGTCTATTGAGGCACAGGCTGAGGAGGTAGATCGTGTAAAACGTTCTGAGAACGGTGTTATCACCGATCCATTCTATCTTTCCCCAGAGCATACATTAAAGGACGCCAATGATCTGATGGCAAAATTCAGAATTTCCGGAGTGCCGATCACAGAAGGGAAAAAGCTGGTTGGAATTATTACAAACCGTGATTTGAAATTTGAGGAAGATTTCTCTAAGAAAATAAAAGAATCCATGACTTCAGAAGGGCTGATCACAGCACCGGAAGGAATCACACTGGAAGATGCAAAGAAGATCCTTGCAAAGGCAAGAAAAGAAAAACTTCCGATCGTGGACAAAGATGGAAATTTAAAAGGTCTGATCACGATCAAAGACATTGAGAAACAGATCAAATATCCACTGTCAGCGAAAGACGGTCAGGGAAGACTTCTCTGCGGAGCGGCGATCGGAATCACAGCAAACTGTCTGGAGCGTGTAGAGGCGCTGGTGAATGCGAAGGTAGACGTGATCGTGATGGACTCTGCACATGGACATTCTGAGAATGTTCTGCGCACAGTGCGTATGGTCAAAGAAAAATATCCAAATCTTCCGGTCATTGCAGGAAATGTTGCTACAGGGGAGGCGACAAGAGCCTTGATCGAAGCCGGTGTGGATGCCGTAAAAGTTGGTATCGGACCTGGATCAATCTGTACGACTCGTGTGGTTGCAGGTATCGGTGTACCACAGGTAACAGCTGTTATGGACTGCTATGCAGTGGCAAAAGAGTACGGAATTCCGGTTATCGCAGACGGTGGTATCAAGTATTCCGGAGATATGACAAAGGCGATTGCAGCAGGAGCGAATGTTTGTATGATGGGAAGTATCTTTGCTGGATGTGACGAGAGCCCGGGAACATTTGAATTATACCAGGGAAGAAAATACAAAGTATACCGTGGTATGGGATCTATCGCAGCTATGGAAAACGGAAGCAAGGATCGTTACTTCCAGGCAGATGCAAAGAAATTAGTTCCGGAAGGTGTGGAAGGACGTGTTGCATACAAAGGAACAGTAGAAGATACCGTATTCCAGCTCATGGGAGGCCTCCGTGCAGGAATGGGATACTGCGGAACTGCAAATATTGAGGCACTGAAAGAGAACGGACAGTTTGTTAAGATTTCAGCTGCATCCTTGAAAGAAAGTCATCCACATGACATTCATATTACAAAAGAAGCACCTAACTACAGTGTAGATGAATAAAGTGAAGGAGTGCCGGAGCAGGAAACTGTTCCGGCATTTTTGAAATCAGGAGTTCAGATGAAAATAAGATCCAACAGAAGAAAAAGAAGAAGATATGGACGGGAAAGAAGTGACAGGAAAGTATTCTATGCAAGAGCCGGACTGGCAGCGTTGCTGTTATTGACAATAGTGCTGATCTTAAGGTCATGCATCTCAAAAAAGCAAGGAGAGATGCGGGCAGATGTGGATGCGTCCAGACCGGAGATTGATGTACAGCTTCTGGATATCAATGAGTACTCCAGACCGGGAATCGAGTCAGACGGGATCACAGGAATCGTGATTCATTATACGGCGAATCCGGGCTCTACTGCACAGGAGAACAGAGATTATTTTGAAGGACTTAAGGACAGCCATGAGACATCAGCAAGCAGTAATTTTGTCGTGGGATTGGAAGGGGAGATCATCCAGTGTGTGCCCACATGGGAGGTGGCATATGCATCCAACGAGCGGAATAAGGATACCATTTCGATCGAATGCTGTCATTCGGACGAAACAGGAAAGTTTACAGAAGAAACCTATCAGTCGATGGTGCAGCTGACCGCATGGCTTTGCAGAAAGTACAGTCTGACTGCGGATACAGTGATCCGCCACTATGATGTGACCGGAAAAAATTGTCCGAAATACTTTGTGGAAAATGAAGAAGCATGGGCGAATTTCAAAGAGGATGTGGCGAATGCACTGGCGAAAGGCGGTACGGATTAAAGGAAACGAAAAAGTATATCTCTTGCGGTCTGAAACAATGCTTGCTATAATAAACGGACAGAAGAGTTGAAGGGAAAGGGCAGAGGGAGAAAATATGAATGAATTGATAAAAAAGTTTCGGGAATCATGTGATTATAATATCGTACTGATCGGATTTATGGGAGCTGGAAAATCGACGGTGGCAAGAACTTTGGGAGAATGGTTTGACATGGATATTGTGGAAATGGATGAACTTATCTCAGAACGTCAAGGGATGAGTATTCCGGAGATTTTTGAAAAGCACGGAGAAGAGTATTTCCGGAATCTTGAGACGAATCTTCTGATTGAGCTGCAAAAAGCAAGTCGGACGATTATTTCCTGCGGCGGCGGTGCTGCAATGCGTAGTCAGAATGTAAGTGAAATGAAAAAAAATGGATATGTGGTCCTGCTGACAGCTGCTCCAAAGACGATTCTGGAACGTGTCAAAGAGAATGATGACAGACCTCTTCTGAAGAATCATAAGAATGTGGAATATATTGCAGAACTGATGGAAAAGCGCCGGGAGAAATATGAGACGGCAGCAGATTTGATCGTGCAGACAGATAAGAAGAATGTGCAGGAAATCTGCAAAGAGATGATTACAAAATTGATGGAGATGGATAGTAGAGATGTTTGATAAATTTTTTCCGGATGAATACCTGGCATCCACCTATGTGATTCCTTTTGAAGAGCTGTATGAGAAGGGATACCGGGGAGTCATCTTTGATATCGACAATACACTGGTACCACACGGAGCACCGGCAGATGAAAGGGCAAAAAAGCTGTTTACGCGTTTAAACAAAATCGGATTTTCCTCCTGCCTTCTGTCAAATAATCAGAAACCGCGTGTGGAGATGTTTAATCAGGAGATACAGACTGCTTATATCTATAATGCTCACAAGCCTTCAATCAAGAATTATGAGAAGGCAATGAAGATTATGGGGACAACAAAGGAGCGCACTCTGTTTGTTGGCGATCAGCTGTTTACCGATGTATGGGGGGCAAAGAGAACCGGGATTCACAGTATTTTGGTGAAGCCGATCCATCCAAAAGAGGAGATTCAGATCGTTTTGAAGCGTTATTTGGAGAAAATTGTTCTTCATTTTTATAAAAAGAAGCGGAAACTGGATAAAAAAGGTTGAAAAAAGACAGAATCTATTATAGAATTATAAACAGTCGAGAAAAGGCAGCGCATAAAGTGCGCATTTGAAGGAGGATTACAGATGATTTCAGCAGGAGATTTTAAAAATGGTGTTACCGTTGAGATTGACGGAAATATCTATCAGATCTTAGAATTCCAGCACGTAAAACCTGGAAAAGGTGCAGCATTTGTTAGAACAAAATTAAAAAATATCATCAGTGGCGGTGTTGTTGAGAAAACTTTCAGACCAACTGAAAAATTCCCGAAAGCACATATTGACAGAAAAGACATGCAGTATCTTTACAGAGACGGAGATCTGTTCAACTTTATGGACGTAGAGACATATGATCAGATCGCTCTGAACGAAGATGTTGTAGGAGATTCTCTGAAATTTGTAAAAGAGAACGAAGTAGTAAAGATCTGTTCACACAATGGAAACGTATTCTCAGTAGAGCCACCTCTGTTCGTAGAGCTTGCGATCACAGAGACAGAGCCTGGATTCAAGGGAGATACAGCACAGGGAGCTACAAAACCTGCAACTGTAGAGACAGGAGCAATTGTTATGGTACCATTGTTCGTAGAACAGGGAGATGTACTGAAGATTGATACACGTTCAGGAGAATATCTCTCACGTGTTTAATACGAAGGAGACGCCTCAGGGCGTCTTTTTCTTTTGGCAAGGAGAGTTGTTTCATTTATAGAATCTTTATAGATAGTTCATATAAAGTTCGTTGTATTTTGCATCAGAGTCGGATATAATCAAGAAACATAATATTGTTCACATCAGATTTCAAAGGCACATTCGTGCCGCATTTCTCAAAAAGATGAGCACACAATCAGGAAGGAGACAGTATGGAATATAGAGAATTTGTGTGCGCAGCAATTGAAACAATGAATCAAAAGGAGGGGAAAAACGGGATACAGGCAAGAGAACACAGAGCAGTAAAAAACAACGGGAAGATTCGTGTTGGATTGTTGCTTCAGGAAACGGGATCCAATCTGTTTCCAACAATCTATCTGGAGGAATATTATGAGAAGTTTCAAAAAGGGGAAACTCTGGAACAGATTGTGTCGGAGATCAGCCAGCTTTATCAAAAGATCAAGGCAAAAAATATCATAGATGTGGATTCTTTTTTTAATCTGGAATCATGGAAGAATAAGCTGGGGATCAAAGTGATAAAAACGGAGAAAAACAGGGAATTACTGGAGAAAATCCCGCATTTGGATGTGCTGGATCTTTCGCTGACATTTTATGTCGTTTTAGACCGACAATGTGAGGGAAGCGCAACAATGCAGATCACAAATGAGTATATGAGGCAATGGAATCTTGAAACAGAGGAATTATATGAAATGGCCATGCGAAGTGCTGTCAGACTGCTTCCGGCAGAATTCTGCTCACTTCCCGATATGATCCGCAGGATAACCGGAATTGAAGTGGAGGCAATCCGCGGCATGCAGAGAGAATGTCAGATGTATGTGCTGACGAATTCCAGCAAGATCCAGGGGGCAGCCTGTATGTTTTATCCGCATGTTCTTGAGATGATCGGTGAAATTTTGAAAGAGGATTTTTATATTCTCCCGAGCAGTATCCATGAAGTGATCATTTTGCCGAAATCAAAAGGAATTGCAAAAGAGGAACTGGATGCTATGATACAGGATATCAATCATACACAGGTAGACACAGAAGAAGTGCTCAGTGATCATGCATATCTTTATGAAAGAGGATTGGGGAAAATACAAATGGCCTTTTAAAAAGAAAAGATGGAATGAGAAAATTGAAAGAAATGCTCTTTACAAGATTGCAAAATTGTGCTAGGATATATAAAGTGTTCGGTTGAAATTCAAAGGGCACAAAAGATTATGCGTCTGTAGCTCAGTGGATAGAGCGATGCCCTCCGGAGGCATGTGCGGCGGTTCGACTCCGCCCAGACGTGTATTTTTTATATCGAAAAGAGATCAGTAAAAGGGATTGAGCGGCATCCGGGCGGATGTGCTTCAATCCCTTCTTTTAAATCAAATTCACGTTTCTTTGCAAAATCCGATAAGTAATAAAGTATCCTGCAATGGCAAGTACTGTCGTAGTACAGGTTCCGATCAGGAGCATCTGAAAGAAATACTCTGAAAAGCTGGTCTGTGCAGGAGAAAAAACATAATCAGGAAGGACACTGGTGATGATGGATACTCCTATGCTGATAATCTGAGTAATGAGATTCAGAATAAAATATACAGCAATGGATACAATGATTCGGTGTGCGGGAACCAGCTGTCCGATTGCAATACTTGTATAAATAAATAGCACGCAGGAAAGAATTCCGACAAATGAAAAAAATACAACAAGACCGCAAAAGGAAGAGAAGGACATACCAAGTGCAGCCTGAAAGTCAGGTTTGATCCTTTCCAGAGCAGACTGTATATTGTCTCCCGAAATCAAAAACCACGCAGCGGCAAAGCAGATTGTAAGATCCAGCACATACCAGATGGAGGCAGACAGAATCTTCGCCCAGAGCTGGGGCAGCGGTGACGCCGGAAGCGTCCAGGTGATGTATCCTTCATCTGTAAATAGGTTCTTATAAAACCGGACGGCGTACATGATACAGCATCCAAAGGAAATCGCAGAAAACAGCATTGTGAGCACGACGATCAAAAGGGCGATAACAGAAGCAAATTCTTCAGGATCTGCTGAAAAGTCAAGATGATCGATTACAAGGAAGCGTGCCATCAGACAGCCGATGATCAGAATGATATGCAGGACTGCAAACATACGTACTCCATATTTTAAATCATGTTTGATCAATTTTTTTAACATCGAAATACCTCCCGGAATAAAGCATCTACCGATTTTTTGTGTCCCCTGCGGATCTCATCGACAGAAGCGTTGAGCGTAATCTGCCCGTTTTGCAGAAATAAAACCCGATCCAGAACATTTTCTACATCTGCGATCAAATGGGTAGAGATCAAAACAGACGCATCTTCGTTGTAGTTTGTCAGGATGGTCCGGAGAATATAATCTCTGGCTGCAGGATCTACACCGCCGATCGGTTCATCTAATACGTAAAGCTGTGCATCCCGGCTCATGACAAGGATGAGCTGGACTTTTTCTTTTGTCCCCTTTGAGAGTGTTTTCAGACGAAGCGAAGGATCGATATCCAGATCCTTTAACATCGTATGAGCACGGGAGACATCAAAATCGGAGTAAAAGTCACTGTAATAGGAAATCAGCTCTGAAATCCTGCGGCGTTCATCCAGACATCCGCGCTCCGGAAGATAGGAAACGATTTTCTTCGTCTCTACACCGGGAACTGATCCGTTTACTGTGATCTGTCCGTCAGTTGGTAAAAGAAGCCCGTTGATCAGTTTGATCAGAGTCGTCTTTCCGCTTCCGTTTGGTCCAAGCAGGCCGATGATCTCTCCGCGTTCCAGAGTCAGATCAACATTGGAAAGTGCAAAAAAGTGATTGAATTTTCGGGTCAGCCCCTTGCATTCGAGAATGGGGTTCATAGGTCTACCTCCTTGAGTGCTTTCTGTATCAATGCAGCAGTTTCTTCTTTCTGAAAGCCGAGCTGTTTCATCTTTTCAAGAAACTGCAGGATATGTTCGGATGCGAGACTGGTCTTCATTTCATCCAGCAGCTGGGTATCTTCTGTAATAAAACGTCCGCTTGTTCGCTGAGAATATACCAGTCCGCTCCGTTCCAGTTCGGAGAGTGCTTTTTGCATTGTGTTCGGATTCACGGCAGCTTCTACGGCGAGATCCCGGACAGAGGGAAGTCTGTCACCGGGTTTGTAGATGCCGGATATGATATCCTGCTGAATACGCTCCATCAACTGTAGATAGATGGGACGGTCATTGTCCAATTCCCATGGCATTTGATCACCTCGTTTTCTATGAAAAACTAACTGTACTATATATGTAATACAATCGTATAATGAAGTTGCGGATTTGTCAAGTTACTTTTCATTTGCCGCAAGAATTTCGGCAGGCAGTTCCGGGTGAAAGATTCCTTCCTTTAACATACGAATCTCATATTTGTAAGGCGCATAGGATTTTTTCTCTTTGACAGCCGATGGAATGTACGGTGTTTCCAGAATTTTCGGGATATCCATAAAATCTTTGTGGTGTACGATATGGTGTATCGCGTCAAATCCGATGTGTCCGAAACCGATATTGGCATGCCGGTCTTTTGCGGCTCCCGGAATATTTTTACTGTCATTGATGTGAAAGACGGCAATCTGATCTTTTCCGATCAGGCGGTCGAACTCATCGATCACATCATCGAAATGGTGGATGATATCATATTCGCTGTCACTGGTATGACAGGTATCAAAGCAGATTCTCAGTTTGTCATTGTATACAACACCGTCATAAATCTGTGCAAGCTCTTCAAATGTGCGTCCGATTTCGGAACCTTTTCCGGCCATGGTTTCCAGTGCGATATGACAAGGGGTATCTGCTGTCAGGACAGAGTTGAGTCCTTTGATGATCTGGCGGATTCCGGCGTCAGTTCCGGCTCCTACATGAGAACCCGGATGAAGTACCAGAGTATGGCTTTTGCAGGCGGCAGTGCGCTCAATCTCCTTTGCCAGGAATTCGACTGCAAGTTCAAATGTTTCAGGTTTTACAGAATTTCCCAGATTGATGATATAGGGAGCATGTACGATGATTTCGTCGATGCCATGTTCTTTCATATATTCCCAGGCAGGTGAAATATTCAGTTCGCTGATTTCTTTGCGCCTTGTGTTCTGCGGAGCTCCTGTATAGAACATAAATGTGTTTGCGCCGTAGGAAACGGCTTCTTTTGCGGAACCAAGCAGCATCTCTTTACCGCTCATGCCCACGTGTGATCCTAATTTCATAACATATATCCTCTTCTTTCCTTATTATATAAATCCTTTCGGATGCGTGTACAAACAGCTTGCCGTAAAGCATTATACATGATAAAATAGCAAAATGAAAGAAAAATAGAACGGAGAGTGGAACAGAAGTGAAAACATTGTTGGAACTGATTACAATAGAAATGAAAGAAGCCTTTGAGGCAGCCGGTTATGATGCGGCATTTGCGAAAGTAACCTTGTCAAACCGTCCGGATCTGTGTGAATACCAGTGCAACGGAGCAATGGCAGCAGCAAAAACTTACAAAAAGGCGCCGATCATGATCGCAAATGACGTGGTGGCAGGACTGCAGGAAAAAGACTGTTTTGAAATGGCAGAAGCGGTGAATCCGGGATTTATCAATCTGAAAGTAAAACCATCCTTTGCAGCAGCATTTCTCAATGAGATGGCAGCGAGTGAAAAGCTGGGAGTGGAAGAGATGGAGACACCAAAGACGATCATGGTGGATTACGGCGGACCGAATGTGGCAAAACCGCTGCATGTAGGACATTTGCGTTCTGCGATCATCGGAGAGAGTGTAAAGCGGATTCTGCGTTATAAAGGAAACAAAGTAATCGGTGATATCCATCTGGGAGACTGGGGATATCAGATGGGGCTGATCATTACAGAATTGCAGAAGAGAAAACCTGAGCTTCCATATTTTGATGAAAACTTCACCGGAGAATATCCGAAAGAGGCGCCGTTTACGATCGGAGAGCTTGAGGAAATCTACCCGACGGCCAGCGCTTATGCAAAAGAACATGAAGAGTATCGTGAAAAAGCACTGCAGGCGACGTTCCTTCTGCAGAACGGATATCCGGGATTCCGTGCGATCTGGAATCACATTATGGCAGTTTCTGTAGCAGATTTGAAGAAAAACTATGCAAATCTGAACGTGTCTTTCGACCTCTGGAAGGGAGAGGCAGATGCCCAGAAATATATTCCGGATATGGTGGAGATGCTCAAAGAAAAAGGATATGCGCACTATGATGAAGGTGCTCTTGTAGTGGATGTACAGGAAGAGACAGACAAAAAAGAAGTGCCTCCGTGTATGATCTTAAAGTCAGACGGGGCTGCACTGTATGACACGACAGATCTGGCGACACTGGTAGAGAGAGAAGAACTGTACCAGCCGGACGAAGTGATTTATGTGGTAGATAAGCGTCAGGAGCTTCACTTTGTACAGGTATTCCGCTGTGCAAAGAAGACCGGAATCGTAAAACCGGAGACAGAACTGGAATTTTTAGGATTCGGTACGATGAACGGAAAAGACGGCAAGCCGTTTAAGACAAGAGAAGGCGGCGTGATGCGTCTGGAAAATCTGATTCGTGAAATCAACGAAGAGATGTACAAGAAGATCATGGACAACCGTACGGTTTCCGAGGAAGAGGCAAAGAAGACTGCACAGATGGTAGGACTTGCTGCGATCAAATATGGTGATCTTTCCAATCAGGCATCCAAGGATTATGTCTTTGATGTAGACCGCTTTACTTCCTTTGAAGGAAATACGGGACCGTACATTCTGTACACAATTGTCCGGATCAAGTCGATCCTGAATAAATACCAGGAAGAAAACAGTCTGGAGGATCTGGTGATCAGAGAGGCATCCAGTGAATTTGAAAAAGCACTGATGCTGGAATGTGCAAAATTCAATGATGTGATCGAGACAGTTTATGAAGAGACAGCGCCGCACAAGCTGTGTGCATATATTTATGATCTGGCCAACGCATTTAATAAATTCTATCATGAGACAAAGATCCTTTCAGAGGAAGACGCAGAGAAGAAGAAAGGTTATATCGCGCTTTTGAAACTGACAAAAGAGGTTCTGGAGAGTTGTATCGATCTGCTTGGATTTGAAGCGCCGGAGAGGATGTAGGATATGACGGAAAAATTGTTTTATCTGGACAGTCATCTGCAGAGATTTTCTGCGCAGGTAGAGCAGTGTGTCCCGGATGGAGAAAACTGGCAGATCGTGCTGGATCGGACTGCCTTTTTTCCGGAAGGGGGAGGACAGTATGCGGATACAGGGATACTTGGCAGTGCGCGAGTGCTGGATGTGCAGGAAAAGGATGGTGTGATTTTTCACAGGACAGATGCGCCTCTTTCGGTTGGAGACTGTGTAGAGGGAAGGATTGACTGGGATCTTCGTTTTATGAAGATGCAGCAGCATACCGGAGAGCATATCGTTTCCGGGTTGGTTCATAAAAGGTTTGGGTATCAGAATGTGGGATTCCATCTGGGAAGTGAAGACTGCACGATGGATTTCAACGGAGAGATTACCAAAGAGGAGATTCGCGAGATTGAATGGGAAGCCAATCGGGCAGTGGTGCGAAATCTGGAAGTGGAAGTGACCTATCCGGATCAGAAAGTACTTCAGACGCTTGTATACCGCAGTAAGATTGAGATTGAAGGTCAGGTACGGATCGTGACGATCCCGGAATATGATGTGTGTGCGTGCTGTGCGCCGCATGTGAAACAAACAGGGGAGATCGGGCAGATCCGTCTGACGGGAGTGCAGCGTTATAAAGGCGGCGTCCGTGTGACCATGCTCTGTGGATTCCGTGCGTTGGAGGATTACCGCAGGAAAGCAGAGAGTACAGGGTGTATTTCTTCTGCTCTGTGTGTGAAAGAAGAAGACGTGGCGCAGGGGGTAGAAAAATTAAAAAATGACTGTACAGAATGGAAGCAGAGATATGCACAGTTAAAGCGAGACATGCTTGCCATTCGTGCAGAAAGGATGGCTGGACAACCGAAGGATGTGATTGTGTTTGCGGATGATCTGGAGGGAGAAGAGCTGAGGATTCTGATGAATCTTGTTCTGGATCATGGCAAACGGCTCTGTGCAGTATTTGGCGGAGATGAGGAGCATGGTTTCCGTTATGTGATCGGAAGCAGGATATTGGATATGAGACCGCTTGCAAAAGAACTGAATGAGATATTTCATGGCAGAGGCGGCGGAAAACCGGAGATGGTTCAGGGCAGTGTGCAGGGAAATGAGAGTGAGATGAGGGCATGGATACAGGAGAAAGCGAGGAAAATGAATGGATAGAAATTCAGAACCGGTGAAATTCTGGCATGTATGTGGTCCACTCTTATTGTATTGGGTGATTCAGTTTGTTGCCCAGTTAGTGGCAGAGCTTGCGGTGATGATTCCGCATATCGGTCAGGTTATGGATTATGACGCACTGGAAAAGAGCACTACGACAGAAGAGATGACCGAGGCGATTATGAGCAGTGTGCAGGGAATGTACGAGATCGTGGGTAAATATATTATGCCGATTCTTGCGTTCAGTGCGCTTTGTACGTTGTTTTTGACGGTACCGCTGTTTTTGAAAGACCGGAAGAAGGAACGAATACTTTATAAACAGGCAGTGAAAGTTCCGGGAGTCAAGAAGTATCTGGTCGTTTTCGGACTGGGAAGTGCATTTTGTATCGGATTAAATTGTCTGATGATGTTGTCTGCCCTGGCGTTGTCCTCCTTCGCGTACAGCGATGTGGATATGCAGACGAATGTGGTCGTGCAGTTGATTTGTATGGGGATCATCGTGCCGGTTGCGGAAGAGTTGATGTTCAGGGGGCTTGTTTTTAAAAGATTCCGTGAAAAGAGCACATTCTTTAGTGCGGCGCTGCTTTCGTCTTTGATTTTCGGATTGATGAACGGGAATCTGCTGCAAATCCTCTATGTCGGAGCGATGGGAATGGTGCTTGCCTATTCCTATGAGATTTGTGGGACGATCAAGGTGCCGATCCTGCTTCATATTACAGTAAATGTGATGGGAATTCTTCTGACAGACAGTGCACTGGGAGCCTGGATCCAAGGTGATATCATGCGTCTTGGAGGGGCGGTTATAGTCAGCGCCTTTGTCGGTTCTTCCATGTATGTGCTTTTGCGGGGGATGAAGAAGCAGGAAGTACCGCCTGTTGAATAAAGCTTTTAGGCAAAAGATTACGGTTTACGCCGGTGGGGGTGAATCGTAATTTTTTTTGTTTATTAATATTTAAGAATTTATACATTGACTTTCAGGAGTCAGAGACGTATAATTCATACATAACTTAATCGACGGAAGTTCTTCCGGCAGAGGTTATAAGTTCCATGGATCGTAATGAGATCCAGTCAAGAAATCAAGTGTTAATTTCTAACAGATTTCAGTTATTTTAAGTGTTTTATAATGAATCATATATGGCAATAGTCTGTAGAAGATACAGGCTCAGTTCTGATATTCCTGTCTGAGAAAATCATTTCTATTTTTATCTTACGATCTTACAGATTTCCGGAATGCAGAAAATAATTATCGATTTAAACTTTCAAAGTTTAAATAATACAACAATATAAAATCTGCAATATATGTGCAGAAAAAGAAAGGAGGAAGTCTGATGAGAAGAGAAAAAGATGAAAAAGGCTGAAATTCTATAAAAATCCGGTAAAAAGTAAACAAAATCATGAAAAAGAATCAAAAGGAGTAGAAAAGTATGAAAGCATTTATGGAAGAATATGGAGTAATCGTAGTAGCAGCAATCGTCATCATGATCATTGTAGTAGCAGCATCACCAATCGGAGACAGCATTAAAAGCGGAATTATGGAAGCAGTACAGAAATTGACGAACGCACTTGCAGATGCAAATGGAGTCAGCTAATGAAAATATCCAGGGAAGCATGGGTTTTGAAAGATGAGTGCTTCGGACCGCTGCTCCCATATGTAAAAGATCAGCAGGTTACAGACATCAATTATAACGGGACTGATGTGTGGATCGAACATTTAAAATATGGGATCCGAAAAGCTCCGGTGAATCTGACACCGGAGTTCGCAGGCCGATTTAGCGTTCTGATTTCTAATATTGTGAGTGAACAAATCAATAAATTTAATAATGTTCTGGAAGCGGAGACGGACACTCTCAGGATTTCGATCATTCATCCAAGCGTGACAAATACAGGGTATTCCATCTCTATTCGAAAAACACCGGCGGTTATGCGTATGACAGAAGAAAAAATGCTGGCCGATGGATACTGTTCCAGAGAGGTGCTTCTGTTTCTGAGAAATTGTATGGAAGCAAAATTGAATATGGTCTTTTGCGGGTGTCCGGGAGCTGGAAAAACAGAATTGCTGAAATTTTTAACACAATTTATACCGAAGCACGAAAAGGTGATGACCATTGAAGATAACCTTGAGATTCATTATCGGGATATTAATCCGGGGGCAAACTGTGTGGAACTGAAAGTGGATGAAGAATTTTTCTCCTATACGAAAGCAATCAAATCTGCACTTCGGCAAAATCCGCAATGGGTGCTTCTGTCAGAAGCGCGTTCTACAGAAGTGAAGTATCTTTTAGAATGCTTTTCGACAGGTCTTCACGGACTGACGACACTTCATACAGATGATACGAGGAAGATTCCTGACCGGATTCAGAATATGATGCAGGATTCTTACGCGGCATCCAGAATGGAAAATGACATCTACAGTTTTTTGAATGTAGGAATATTGCTCTGCAAAAAGGCAACCGGAAATGGAAAGGTCTTTCGGTTTGTCGATCAGATCTGCCTGTTTGACAGAATCGGAGAAGAAAACCGAAAGTATCTGATCGTGGAAAATGGAAAAGTAGTGTCCAGAGAAATTTCTGAGAATATCAGAAAAAAATTTCAATGGGCAGGAATAAGATCCCCCTTTTTGGGAGAAAGCGAGGGGAAAATGGTGTGCAGGTAAAACAAAAAAAGAAAAGGCGAAAAAGGCACATGTTTCACTATTGGAATCCGAAACTGCTGAATCTGGAGATTCAGCGGTGCGGATACACATTCAGTGCTTCGTCCTATGTGAAATATCTGTTGGCGGTCTATCTGGGAATTGCAGGATTTGCCTATCTTTTTCAACTGCAGATTTTCTTTTCAGTGATTGTAATGGCAGCGGCATCGATATTTGTGCCAACGGTATTTTTAATGAATTATAAAAATCTGTATGAAGAAAAGAAGTTTGAAGATCTGACTGCCTATATGGAACAGCTTTTATATTCGTTTAAACGCAGGGCAAAGATTCTGACGGCGCTGGAAGATACAAAATTATTGTTCCGTCAGGGAGAGAGCCGTTTATACAATGGAATCGAATATGCAGTAGAGCATATCCAGTCCGCACAAAGTGAGGGAAACATTTATAAGGAGGCGTTTTCAGAAATTGAAAAAGAGTATGGATGTAAAAGATTGTATAAGATCCATGATTTTTTGATGCAGGTAGAGCTGTCGGGAGGAAGCCCGGATGCAGCGATTGAGATTTTACTGAATGACAGAAAAATGTGGATTGAGAGGATTTATGGTCTGCAGAAAGAAAAAAAGAATATCAAGGTCAAGGTAACGATCGGGATCGGACTCTCTTTTCTGATCTGTGCCATGAGTATTCTGATGCTGCCCAAAGAGTTTGATATCACACAGAATCCAATTTCTCAGGCGGTTACGACAGGAGTGGTGATTCTCAATATGCTGATCTGGTATGCAGCGCAGAAAAAACTTTCCGGCAGTTTGATCTTATCAGATGAAGATGTCGATGAAGCGGAAATTCGGGAAAAATATAAGTATGTTGTGAAGGGAAACCGGGAAAAGGAAAGGCTTAAATATAGTATCATTGGATGTATCTTCGGTGTGACGGCGATCTTACTGGGGAATACTGTGGGGATGACAGCAGCAGGTGCGGCGGGTGCAGCAGCAATCTGGATGTTGACGCAGGAGAAGCGAAAATATAAACATGCCAGAAAACGTGTATTACGTGAGGTGGAAAAACAATTTCCGGAATGGCTGATGAATCTGTCCCTGCAGCTTCAGACGGATAATGTGCATGTATCTTTAAAGAAGACAATACCGGACGCACCGTTTATCTTAAAACAGGATTTAACGCGACTGGTAGAAGAAATCGAACAGCAGCCGAATGCACTTCAGCCTTATCTCCGCTTTATGAGAGAGTTCCAGATTCCGGATGTGCTTTCTGCAATGAAGATCTTGTATTCCATGGCAGAATTTGGAATTGGAGATATGGGAGGGCAGATTGATGCGCTGGTACAGAGAAATACCGTTATGATGGATCGGGCAGAGCGTTTGAAGGAAGAAGATATGATGGCAGGTGTTGGGTTTCTTGTACTGCTTCCAATGATCACGGGAGTCGTAAAAATGCTCGCAGATCTGGTACTGGTCATTTTGGGGATTTTGTCTGTTGTAAATACAATTTAGAAGGTTTGAGAGAAAAGAGGGCGATATCATGAAAGAATTTTTGGAAGAATACGGTTCGATCATCGTAATTTCAATCATCGGATATGCGGTCATGTCCGGTTTATGGAAGATTTTAATACAGGTAAGTTCTGTTTGAGAAGGAGAATAGCGGAATGAAAGAATTTATGGAAGAGTATGGCGGTGTGATCGTGACGTGTATGCTGGGAATCATGCTGCTTGGACTTTTGTATTCGCTGCTTGCTTCAGGAGGTCAGCTGCATAGGCTGGCAGAGCTGTTTTTTGACGGGATAGGGATAAAAATGTCAGGAGGGCAGATGTGAAGAGCTGGATCGGAGAATATGGAAAAATCGCAGCAATGGCAATTATCCTGGCCGTATTATTTGCATTTGTTTGGAATCGTACTGATCATGGATATCTGGGCGCGCTTTCAAAGGCAGAGCCAAAATCATTTTTAAAAGCAACCGATAATTCCGATTTTCTTGTACAGTTGAAACCGAGACCGGATCCGGTCTTGACGGTATCTGTCAGTAAACTGAAGTATCAAAGAAGATATGACCTTCTTCATGGAAAAGAAATCAGTGCCAGGGCTGTGGACGCGGATGGAAGAGAGCTTCCGGTCAGCGTGATAAAACTGATCGCTCCAGATGGAAGTCAGCTGGAAAAGGAACTAAATCCAGAGGCGTTTTGGACAGCGCAGAGAGGTGTTTATGAGATTACTTATCAGGCAGAGGAAAACTATCAGGGGGCTTATATTAGAAAAGTAACAAAGGTATGTCGGGTTACAGTAGATTAAAGTGCGGTTGAAAGGAAAAGAAAAATGAAAGGTGCGATCGAAACAATGGTGGGAGTTGTACTGATTGCCTTCATGGCAGTGCTGAGTACTGCCTATATCAGCGCATCGTTGAATACACAGAAGGCACAGGCTTATCATTCTACAGTTGTAACAGAGATTGAAGCGAGTGATTATAATGCAGAGGTTCTGGAGAAATGTAAAAAGAAAGCGCTGGAAAACGGATATGAAAATCTGGATATTCAGGTTGTGACCAGTGCGGCAGGAAGCAAATATGCAAAAGTGACATTGGCATACCGGTACACGATTCCACTTTTGAATATGCTTTTGGAGCATCAGATCACAGGATATGCAAAATAGAAAAAAGGGGAAAGGAGAGTATGCCAGGAACGGATGAGACATGCAGTGATGGGATTTTTTATTTTAATTATGCTGATTTTTGCAGGAGCATCGATTTATACGGCGGAGACAAAGACGATGCATCAGAATGAGCTGGACAGTATTCTGGGAGCAGCAATGGAAGAATCGATGGAGATTCTGACAGTGAATCCGACATATTCGATCGGGAAAGAGGTGGAAGGAAAAGAGCTGGCAGCAGATTTTATTCAGAATATGCTCATGCGAACAACCAGCAAATCGACATTTGAAGTAGAGATACTGACAGCAGATGCACAGAAAGGTTTGCTGGATGTGCGGGTGACGGAATATTATCGGCAGATATGGGGAAATGGAAAGGCGGTTGCCAGAAAAACTGTGATATTGGATGATGTAGAAGGAAAAGAAGAGGTTTTCTCTAAGATATCATTCTGGAAATCATACAAAAATAATAAAGTCGAGGAAAAACGTATTGTAAAGCAGGTGGTAGTTCCGGAGGGGATTTTGCTGCCCAAGGAAATACTGCCGGTTGAAAATGGAAGTGGAGATGAGAAAGTGAAAGGCTGGAGAGCAGTCGGCCAGTTGGAAAACACCATATATACAAAAGAAAATATCGGGACAGTGCAGGCGAAAGGCGATATGGATTTTGAAGCTGTTTATGAGAAAACCGGCAGTAAGGCAGATTAAAAAGGAAAAATATTACAAAAATATTAAAAAGTTATTGCTTTTTCATCACGTATCGAATATAATTCTTATTGTATGATTAAACTTGGCGATAATACCACACAATCCTTTCAAAATACCACAAACTGTATTGAAAAAGTGCGGAAAATCAGGTATTATGTAGAATATGTGGGGACATAAATAAGAATATTAAGGATAGGTGAAAGTATGAAAATGAAAAAAGTACGAAGTGTACTGCTTGCGGCAGCATTAACGTGTTCCATGATAGTTACACCTGTTATGGCGGCACCAGATGATACAACAAGTCTTCAGAATCAGAAAGAATCAGCTCAGAATGAAGTGAACGGTCTTCAGGCACAGCTGAATGAATTGTTTACAAAGACAAATGATCTGGAAACACAGCTGATCAACAAAGGGCAGGAGATTACCAAGGCTCAGGAAGACCTGGCTGTAGCAGAAGAGAAAAAGCAGCAGCAGTATGAAGATATGAAGCTTCGTATTAAATACATGTATGAGGAAGGCGATACTTCAGCATTAGAACGTATTGTAGCTTCCGGAAGTATCTCGGAGATGCTTACTCAGACGGAATATGTGGAGAAAGTACATACATATGACCGTGATAAGTTGCGGGAATATGCAGAGACAGTTCAGAAAGTAGAAGATCTGAAGACATCTCTGGAATCAGATATGACAAAACTGCAGAATCTGGATGAGGAGTACAAGACACAGACAGCAGAGCTGTCAAGTACGATTGAGTCCAAGAGAGCAGAAGTGTCTAATCTGGATGCAATGATTCAGGAAGCAGCAAGAGCGGCAGTAGAAGCTGCGAAAAAGGAACAGGAAAAGAACAACACGGTAAATAATGAAAATACCAATACACCGTCAGGCGGTGGAGATAATAGCGGTGGAACTGTAACGCCGGCACCAGAGCCGACACCGACACCAACTCCGGATCCGACACCGACACCAACTCCGGATCCGACACCAACTCCGACACCGACACCGGAACCAAATTACAATCCATCTACAGGAAATGCCATTGTAGATCGTGCATACAGCTGGGTAGGAAAAGCGGAGTACGTATGGGGAGCCTGCAGTCCGGGAGCATTCGACTGTTCTGGATTCGTATCTTATTGTTTGACAGGAGCTTACAGCCGTCTTGGGACAACCTATACATTCCTAACATGGACACAGGTAAGTAATCCTCAGCCGGGGGATGTAGCTGTAAATGAAAACCATTGCGGTATTTATATCGGCGGCGGGCAGATGATCCATGCAGCAGATTATGGAATCGGTGTTATTGTAGGACCGGTTCAGAGCGGTATGATCTACGTTCGTTACTAAAGAAAAATTCATATACAAAGTACAAAAGAAAAGCCCTGATGGTCATCGTGTCATCAGGGCTTTAAGATTCTTAGATCAGTTTTTGGGGAACAATTTCAAGCCAGTATCCATCCGGATCAGAGATGAAGTAAATTCCCATTCCCGGATTTTCGTAGCAGATACATCCCATTTCTTTGTGCTTTTTGTGAGCTGCATCGAAATCATCCACTTCAAACGCAAGATGGATCTCATTGTCTCCCAGGTTGTAAGGGCGATCCATATCGCGCAGCCAGGTCAGCTCTAAAAGATGTGGAGTAGTTCCGTCTCCAAGGTAGACCAGGGTAAAGCTTCCATCCTCAGCGTCTTTTCTGCGAACTTCCGTCAGATCCAGAGCTTCTTTGTAAAATGCAAGAGATTTATCCAGATCCAGTACATTTAAATTGTTGTGTGCAAATGTAAATTTCATAGAGTACATCCTTTCTTTTTCTTTTCCATCAGCATACCATAGAAAGTCCTTGCAATCCAGTATTTTCTATGATATACTACTAGCGTTGCGAAAAAACACGTATGCGTGGTATCACTGAAGGTGCCTAAGTTTGACGATAAGACAAGCCGGTCTCAGTGTAAAGAAAGTATACGGAAGTAAAAAACCAATTTGGAGGAAAAAACATGAGCGTTATTTCAATGAAACAACTTTTAGAAGCAGGTGTTCATTTCGGA
>ENA-ORVC01001366-ORVC01001366.1-human-gut-metagenome-genome-assembly--contig:-NODE-1366-length-20720-cov-4.316671_pt1 | contig 20720 bp, 21 predicted proteins | sample MGYA00242092_ERZ509234 | MGnify/ENA primary metagenome ERZ509234 (study PRJEB26280, sample SAMEA2338800) | human gut metagenome | biome: human gut; feature: human-associated habitat; material: faeces... | reverse complement strand
TTACTTTCCGTAGAGCATCCGAATCAGATACTCATTGAGCTCGGCGTTGGACTGGGCGACCTGCTCAGGCGTCCACTTCTGGAAGCCCTCACCGGTCTTGAAGCCGATCTTGCCCTCGTCGCGGAGCTGCTTGAGTAGGGGGGAGGGCTCGTGGGAGTCCTCCAGATCCCGCAGGATGTAGTCGTGGATGTTATAGGTCAGGTCGGTACCCACCATGTCGGCGTTCTCCATGGGGCCGAGCTGGGGCAGCCGCAGGCCGAAGGAGTAGCGCACCGCCTCGTCCACGGTGGCGGCGTCGGCGATGCCGTTCTCCACGATGGAGATGGCCTCACGCCACAGGGCGTGCTGCATGCGGTTGGCGATGAAGCCGGGCACGTCCTTTTTGCACAGCACGGGCTTCTTGCCCACGGAGCGCAGCACCTCCATCACCGTCTGGGCCACCTCGTCGCTGGAGGCGTCGGACTTGACCACCTCCACCAGGGGGATCAGGTGGCCGGGGTTCCAGAAGTGAGTGCCTACAAAGCGCTCACGGTGCTTCAGCTCGGCGGAGATCTCGCTGGGGCTCATGACAGAGGAGTTGGTGCAGAAGATGGTGTCGGGGCGGCAGCGCGCCTCCAGCTTGGCGAAGGTCTCCCGCTTGATCTTCATGTCCTCGAAAACGGCTTCGATCACCAGATCGGCGTTCTTCACCAGATCGCTGTCGATGTCGTTGGTAAAGGAGATGCGGGAGAGACGGTCGCTCAGCTCCTGCCCGGTGATGACGCCCTTGTCCAGGAGCTGCCTGGTGTTGGTGCGGATGCCCGCCTCCACATCAGTGGGGTACAGATCATACATACCCACCTGGAAGCTGGGGTTGGACGCAAACACATAGCCGATGTTCTTGCCCATCATGCCCGCGCCACAGATGAGAATGTTCTTGATTTCTTTCATGCTGCTCGACTTCCTTCCAGGCTTAGCAGGTCAGGTAACCGCCGGAGCAGTCGCAGTTGGCGCCAGTGATGTAGTTGGAGGCGTCGGAGGAGAGGAACAGGGCGTAGCCCACGAAGTCCTCAGGCTCGGCCAGACGGCCGATGGGCTCGCGCTTCAGGAAGTTCTGATACACGGCGGACTCGGGATCGAACATCCACTCGGTCAGATCACTGCGGAACACGGTGGGGCAGATGGAGTTGACGTTGATGCCGTACTTGGCGCTCAGGTCGCAGGCCATGGAGGACACCATCAGGTCGGCGCCGCCCTTGGAGGTGCAGTAACCGGTGTAGCCGGCCATGCCGCGCTTGGAGCGCTGGGAGGTGACCACCACGATCTTGCCGCCCTTGCCCTGGTCGACCATCTGCTGGGCAACATACTTGCACACCACATAGACGCTCTTGCAGTCGGCATCCATGATGTACTGCCAGTCGGCCACGGACTGCTCCAGAATGTTCTGGGGCTTGTTAAAGCCGTGGGTGACGGCCAGGATGTTGACCTCGCCGTACTGGGCCACACAGGCCGTAATCATGGCGTCTACCTGGGCCTCGTCGGCAGGATCGGCCACGCCGTAGGCGCAGTCGATGCTCTCGGCCTTGAACTCGGCCTCCAGAGCCTGGAGCTTCTTCTCGTTGCGGCCGGTCATGAACACCTTGGCGCCGGCATAGCCGTAAGCCTTGGAGAGGACGCAGCCCAGAGCGCCGGTGGCGCCGGTGACCAGGGCGACCTTGCCCTTCACGGAGAACATGTTGTCGACGAACTCTTTCTTCACGTTGACCATTTCTGCTTCCTCCTCTTACTTACTGCGCGTCGGGATAATTGATGATGACCAGCATCTTGGCGGGCTTGCCGCTCTCATTCTTCAGGCCGCGGCCCTCGTTGGGGGGGAAGGAGATGGACTCGTTCTTGTGGATGACGTACTTGTTGCCGTCTTTGTCGGTAACGGTCATCTCGCCATCCAGGACGAAGTAGACCTTCTCCAGGGGGTTGTCGTCGTAGGCCCAGTCAGCACCGCCGTCGGGCTCGAACTCGGACACACCGATCCAGAACTTCTGGGCGCCGGTCTCGTCCTTGCCGTGGTAGCGCTTGCAGGTCACGCCAAAATGACCGGCGGGGAAATAGGGCTCCAGCTCTTCATAAGTACGCTTGATCATTTGAAATCCGCTCCTTCTTATGTCAGCATTTTCAGGAAACCAATGCGATGAATTGGAACTTATGCTTTCCTTTTCGAGCCGTAGTGTATCGGAAAATAAAAATTTGTGCAATACCCACAATTATGTAAGTAGATAACCTGTAGGTTTGCACATACCAAAAGGTAAGTGCTCCGAAATTGTATAATTCGAATAAAAGAGAAAAAGGGATATTGTGTAAACTATTCGGTACAAAAGTGTATCTCTGTGGAAGTTGGATAGGTTGCACAAATTTCAGCAAAAAATTTTGGCGCGTTACAGTGGGGCGGAAAAAGTTTTCCTTGTGGGAGTGGTGGGGGTGTGATATGATAATGCAGGTCTATCTTTATATAGTTGTACCACAAAAGAAAATGAGGTGAACGCCTGTGAAAGCGGACAATTTTGACACACCGACTAATCCCTATCACTATGTGTTGCACTGCATCGGCGGAAAGTGGAAGATGACCATCCTCCATGAAATCTATACGTACGGCAGTATCCGCTTTAACCAGACGCTTAAAATCCTGCCCATCTCGGAAAAGGTGTTCAGCCAGCAGCTCAAGGAGCTGGTGGAGGCGGGGCTGATCCGCCGCATCTCCTACGACACGGTGCCGCCCAAGGTGGAGTATGTGCTCATGCCCAGCGGGGAGCAGCTCATCCCTGCCCTGGACATACTCTATATCTGGAGTATCCGCCAGATGCACGACCGCAGAATCCCCATCGATGCGGATGCCTTTGTAGTGCACAAGTCGGAGAAGTATGTGGACGCACTGGGTGACATCATGCGGGAGAACAACTTCTGGCCCGGGCGGGAGCGCCGGCGCGGCGTGGAGCAGGGCGAGGAGTAAACGTATATTGCGTTATTATAGGGAATTATAAGGAAACGGGCGGCGGAAGCCGTCCGTTTTTGTGTGGTGGTGACAAAAAAGTTAGTATTGCCTTGCCAGGAAATCCGCAGTAAACTTTAACAACGTGTAAAGAAACGGGGAATTGAACGCATATAAGGAGGGGGTACGCTATGCCCGCTGTAGAACAGGATCTTACCCAGGGCAGCGTCACGCGCAAGCTGGTCCGGTATGCCCTGCCACTGGTGGCGTCCAGCCTGCTGCAGGCTATTTATAGTATCACGGACATCATCATCGCCGGGCACTACATCGGTGATGTGGGAATTTCCGCCATCAACAACGCCAGCATCATTATGAATATGCTCACCCAATTGGCCATTGGGCTGACAGTGGGTGGGAATGTGCTGGTGGGCCAGTATTTCGGCAGCGGCGACCGCGAGAACCGTCGGAAGTCCGCGGGCAACATGCTCACCGTGGGCCTCATCGCCGGCCTGCTCTTTGCCGCGGGCATTCTGCTGCTGGGACGGCCGCTGCTGATTTTGCTCCAGTCCCCCACCCTGGAGGAGGCCACCGCCTATCTGAGCATCTGCGGCGTGGGCCTGCTGTTCATCTTTGTCTACAATTCCCTCTCCGCCATCCTGCGCGGGGTGGGCAACTCCCGCATCCCGCTGTACTGCATCATTGCGTCGGTGAGCCTCAACGTGGTGCTGGATATCCTGTTCGTGGCAGGGTTCCACATGGGGGTGGCGGGGGCGGCCCTGGCCACCGTGATCGGCCAAGCGATATCCTGCCTGACCGCTCTGGTGTTCTCCCTGCGCCACCGGGCGGATCTGGGCCTGCTGCCCCGCTATCTCCGCCCCGAGGCGGAGATGGTCAAACGCACCCTGAAGCTGGGCTTTCCGGTAGCCCTCCAGTGGACCATCGCCTCCATCTCCTGGCTGGTGGTGCTCACCCTCATCAACAAGTACGGCGTCACCGTCTCCGCCGGCAACGGCGTGTCCAACAAAATCCGCGACTTCTGCCAGCTCTTCCTCTCCGCCCTGACCACCGGCGCGGGCACCATGTGCGCCCAGTGCCTGGGAGCGGGCCTCTATGACCGGGCCGAGCAGGTGATGAAGACCTGCATGAAGCTGGCCCTGGCCATGGCGGCGGTGATTATCGTGGTGGCCGAGGTGTTTGCCCCCCAGTTTGCCATGATCTTTACCCCCGATCCGGAGGTGCAGCACTGGGCGGTGGTCAACCTGCGTATTGAGATTGTCTGCCAGCTCTTCTACGCCGGCATGTTTACCTACAACACCCTGGCCACCGGCTCAGGGCATACAGTGTTCATCATGTGGAACTCCTTCCTCAACTGCATCGTGGTGCGGCTGATCCTGGCTGTCGTCCTGGAGCACTTCCTGGGCATCTACGGCGTCTACATCGCCTGCGGCGTCGCCGTGGCCAGCTCGGTGCCGGTGGGCTGGTGGTTCTACCGCTCAAAGCGATGGATGACCATGAAGAACATCCACTAGAAATAAGGGGCCGGGGGCGCCTGCGCGCCCTGCCGGCCCCCCTTTTTTCCCCAAAGCCGCGCAGAGAAACCAATGTTTTTTACAGTTCGCCAGTTGAAAGCGCGGGCCTGGTACGATATACTTAATACAGACAGTTCAAAATACGGCCATCGGGCTGAGAAATGGGAAAGGTGAATCGGATGGAACAGGCAAAGGTTCAAAACCTGGCATTGACGGCGGCGCGTTCCCGGCTGCTGGCGCTGGATATGGTGTACGGCGCGGCGTCGGGACACATCGGCGGCTCCCTGTCGTCGCTGGATATCCTTACAACCCTGTATTTCCACGTGATGCGGGTGAACCCCGACGCTCCGCAGGCCCCGGAGCGGGACCGCTTTGTGCTCTCCAAGGGGCACTGTACGCCGGCGCTCTACTCCACTCTGGCCCAGCGGGGCTTTTTTCCACTGGAGGAGCTGAAGCAGTTCCGCCGCATTGACGGGCACATGTCGGGCCATGCCGAAATGCGCCACGTCAAGGGCGTGGATATGTCCACGGGCAGCCTGGGGCAGGGGATCTCCGCGGCCGTGGGCATGGCTCTGGCGGGCAAGGCGGACGGCCGGGACTACCGGGTGTATGCCCTGCTGGGAGACGGCGAGATCGAGGAGGGTCAGGTGTGGGAGGCCGCCATGGCGGCGGCCAAGTACCGCCTGGACAACCTGTGTGCCGTGGTGGACGTCAACGGCCTGCAGATTGACGGCGCCACGGCGGACGTGATGCCCTCTGAGCCGCTGGATCAGAAGTTTGAGGCCTTCAACTGGAACGTCATCCGTGTGGACGGCCACGACTACGCCGCCCTGGCGGAGGCGTTTGCTGCCGCCGCGGCCTGCAAGGGAAAGCCCACGGTGCTCCTGGCCAGGACGGTGAAGGGCAAGGGCGTGTCCTTTATGGAGGGGGACTACGGCTGGCATGGCAAGGCCCCCAACGCCGAGCAGTATGAGAAGGCCCGGGCGGAGCTGTCCGCCCGCGTGGCAGAACTGGAGGGGAAGTAAGCATGGCTGAGAAGATTGCAACCCGCGCGGCCTACGGCGAGGCCCTGGTGGCCCTGGCGGAGGAGTACCCGGAGCTGGTGGTGCTGGACGCGGATCTGTCCGGCTCCACCATGACCAAGGGCTTTGCCAAGGCCCATCCCGACCGCTTTTACAACATGGGCATCGCCGAGGCCAACATGACCGGCGTGGCCGCCGGCCTGGCCGCCTGCGGCAAAAAGCCCTTCACCAACACCTTTGCCATGTTCGCCGCCGGGCGGGCGTGGGAGCAGGTGCGCAACTCCATCGCCTATCCCCGGCTGAATGTCAAGGTGGTGGGCTCCCACGGCGGCCTGTCCGTGGGAGAGGACGGCGCCACCCACCAGTGCATCGAGGATTACGCCATCATGCGGGCCATCCCCAACATGATGGTGGTCTCCCCCTGCGACGGCCCCGAGATGCGGCAGGCGGTGCGCGCCCTGCTGGACTATGACGGCCCCGCCTATCTGCGGCTGGGCCGCCTGGCGGTGGAGAGCGTCACCGACGCCATCCCCGGCTACACCTTCCACCTGGGCCAGGGCGTCACCCTGCGGGATGGCTCTGACGCGACGGTAATCGCCACCGGCATGATGGTGCAGATGGCGCTGAAGGCGGCGGAGCGCCTGGCGGAAGAGGGCCTGTCCGTCCGGGTGCTGGATATGCACACCATCAAGCCCCTGGACGGGGAGCTGGTGCTCAAGGCGGCGCTGGAGACCGGGGCCATCGTCACCACCGAGGAGGCCAACGTGGTGGGCGGCCTGGGCTCGGCGGTGGCGGAGTTCCTGGCCGAGCACTACCCGGTGCCGGTGGTGCGCCACGGCGTCAACGACGTGTTCGGCCGCTCCGGCAAGGCGGAGGCCGTCCTGGAGGCCTACGGCCTCACCCCGGAGGGCATCGCGGAAAAGGTGCGCCATGCGGTGAAGCGGAAGAAATGACGGACATCAAGCTCATCTGCCTGGACATGGACGGCACCCTCCTGGGGGCCGACCACGCCACGGTGCCGGCGCGGAATATCCGCGCCCTGCGGGCGGCGTCGGAGCGGGGGGCGGCGGTGGCCGTCGCCAGCGGCCGGCCGTGGGGATTCCTGCACGAGGTAGCGGAGCAGCTGGGCGTACTGCGCTACGCGGTGCTGTCCAACGGAGCCGCGGTGCTGGACGTGCACACGGGGGAGTGGCTGTACCGCAACTGCCTTCCCGAGGAGACCCGGCAGGCGCTGACGGAGCTGCTGCTGGAGGAGGGCGTACCCTTTGAGGTGTACTGCGAGGGGGAGAGCTGGATTCAGCGGGACCGGCTGGAGGGCGTGCTGGCCCACACCTTCTCCCCCGAGTTCCGGCAGGTGCTCCGGGAGCATGCCCGCCTTCCGGAGGAGCTGAACGCCGCCCTGCGGGGGCGGATGGCGGAAAAGTTCCATATATTCTACGTGCTGCCCCAGCGGCGGAAATCCCTGATGGAACGGGCGGCGGCCTGCGGCGCGCTGGAGATGGTCACCTCTTTCGCAGAAAATCTGGAGTTTACCGCCGCCGGCGTCAACAAGGGGACCGCCGTGCAGGCCCTGAGCGCCCGGTTGGGGCTGGGGCCGGAACAGGTGATGGCCTTCGGCGACGCGGGCAACGATCTGGAACTGCTGGCCTGGGCGGGGTGGTCCTTTGCCATGGCTAACGCCTCGGCGGAGGCCAAGAAGGCCGCCCGCTATGAGACCGGCTCCAACGCGGAGGGCGGCGTCGGCATGGCGGTGGAGCGCTGGCTCCTGGCGGAATAAATCAGAAACGGCGCATGGCCTTTTGCCATGCGCCGTTTTGCCAGGTGGCGGGGAGGCTCAGTCCAGCGGCCTGGCATCCGGTATCCCATCCCTCTCCCCGCTGGCCTCCCGACGAACCCGGCGGAAGTAGCGGATCAGGAAGAACAGGGTAATGAGCAGGCAGAGGGACTCGGACACCAGGGGGGAGAGCCAGATGCCGTTGGCACCGAAGAGAAAGGCGAGCACCACCAGACAGCCTGAGATCAGCACCAGCCCTCGGCCGAAGGAGATGGTCAGGGAGGGAATGGGGTGCTCCATGGCGGTGAAGAAGCCGGAGATCACCACATTGAAGCCCACAAAGAGGAAGGCGAAGGAGTACAGCCGCAGAGCGGACACCGAGGAGGCGAACAGGGCGCTGTCCGGCTGGAGGAACAGGCCCACCACCGCCCCGGCCAGCACCTGACACAGGACAAAGAAGCCGGCGGCGAAGCAGGCGGCCAGGCGGATGCCGTAGGTGAGGAACTTGTGGCACACCGGCCGCTCCTCCGCCCCCAGGTGGTAGCTGCACAGGGGCTGGATGCCGTGGGCGATGCCGATCACACTGTTAAGCACCAGGGTATTCACATAGCTGATGATGGTATAGGACACCAGGGCGTCGGGGCCGATGACACGCTGTATGATGTGGTTGAACAGGAAGATGACCATGCCGTTGGAGAGCTCGCTGAGGCCGTCGGCGGTACCCAGGGGGATAATGCGGCGGTAGGCGCCGGGGTCGGGCTTGAACCGGCCGAACCGCAGGGGATAGCGGTGGGTGAGAAAATAGACGGCAAACACCGCCGTGGACGTGGCCTGGGCCAGCCCGGTGGCCAGGGCCGCCCCCCACACCCCCCAGTGGAGATGCATGACAAAGATGTAGTCCAGCACCACGTTCATCAGGCCGCAGGAGATGACGCCGATGATGCTGACATGGGGCGCGCCGTCGGCCTTGACCTGGACCTCCAGGTTGTAGGACACGGTGAAAAAAACGGAGAAGCAGGCGATGACCCCCACGTATTCCTTTACCAGATGGTGGTTTTCCCCGGTGGCCCCCAGGAAGTCCGCCACCCAGTCCAGGTTGAACAGGACCAGCACCGCCAGGAGCAGGGTGGCGGCGATGACCACGAACAGGTTCTGGTTAAAGTAGTTGCGGGCCCGCTCCACGTCCTTCTGCCCCAGGGCGATGGACAGGACGGTGGAGGTGCCGGTGGCCAGTAGGATGCCCAGGGTGAACACCAGGGACACGAAGGGCAGGGACAGGTTGACGGCAGTGAGGGCGTGCTCTCCCACGCCCCAGGCCACAAACATGCCGTCCACCAGGGAGTAGAGCGAGAAGATCCACATGGACACAATGGATGGAACGGTGAATTTGAAAAAGCGGCGTACCAGGTTCAAGTTCATAACCCCCTCTTGTTAAGATCATGTTAAACCCTCGTACCATCCGAAAGTCAAGAGCCGGAGGGAAAAAAGTTGAAGCAATTTTATCAGATCCACGAGCTGGCCAAGCTCTTTGATCTCTGCCCCGACACCCTGCGCTATTATGAGGAGAAGGGGCTGCTCCACCCGGTGCGGGGGGAGAACCGCTACCGCATGTACGGCATTCAGGACGTGTGTACCCTCAACATCATCCGTGCCCTGCGGGAGCTGAAAATCCCAACCCGGGCCATCCGCGCCTATCTGGAGCGCCGGTCGGTGGGGGAGACGCTGTCCCTGCTGGACCGGGAGGAGGCGCTGCTCCGCCGCCGCATGGCGGAGCTGGAGGCGGCTCTGGAGGAGGCGCGGGCCCGCCGGGCCAGGCTGGAGCAGTACCGCGCCGCGGAGGACGGACGGGTCTTCTTCCGCCGGGAGGAGGCGCGGCCCTACGTGTTCCTGGAGGAGGACATCATCCTGGAAAAAGAGATCGACTTCCTGCTGAAAAAGCTGGAGCACCGCCACCAGGACTATCTCAAAATCATCGGCAGCCAGTGTATGGGGGCGGCGGTGGATGAGGAGTGGCTGTCCCATGGGGTGTATAACCACTTCTCCCGGGTGTTCTTCCTCACCGAGCCGGGCCTGCCCCATGACGACGCCCTCCCGGCGGGGGAGTACGCCTGCCTCTATTACCGCGGGGCCTATGACCGCCTGGAGGAGCACTGCGGCGTCCTGCTGGCGGGGATCGCGGCGGCGGGCCGCCGCCCGGCGGGGCCGCCCCTGGAGCTGTACCGGGTGGACGCCCACGACACCAACCGGGAGGAGGAGTACGTCACCGAGCTGCAAATGCGGGTGGAATAACAAAAATGTCCCGCGCCGGAGCCATCCGGCGCGGGACATTTTCATTGGTTCAAAAGCGGTTCAGCGGCACCGAGCCGTCGTCGGCGCCCTTCTCGATCGCTTTCACCACCGCGTCATACCCATAGGTGTCGTTGACCTGGATGTGGAACGTCTCCCCCACCTTCCGGCCCAGCAGGGCCTTCCCCAGAGGGGACTCCTTGCTGATGAGGCCGTGGAGGGCGTCCTGCCGCATGGTGGTGACCACCTGGTACACCTCGGTATCCCCCTCGTCCTCCAGAAAGACGGTGACTCTGTCGTAGAGCTGTACCCCGTCGCTGGCCCCCGCGTCGGGGAGCACCACGGCGGTCTTGATCATGTTCTCCAGGAACCGGATGCGGCTCTCGTTGCGGTTTTTCTCCTGCTTGGCGGCCTTGTACTCGAAGTTCTCGCTGAGATCGCCGAAGGCCCGGGCCTCCTTCACCGCCTCCAGGAGCTGGGGCCGGAGCTGGATGCGGCGGTAGTCCAGCTCCTCCTTCATCATTTGAATGTCTTTTTTGGTCAGTTCATTGTGCATGGCGGAATCCCTCTTGTTCTATGTTGTTCCACCATTATACCACAAAGCGCCGGCGGAATGGTAGAATGCGCTATATTTTCCGGCTGGGGCTCAGCGGCCACGGAATTTTCGTTCCTCCTCCCCCCGGAGGATGCGGCCCAGCCCCCGGATGTGCCGGGAGAGCATGACCAGGGCCAGAATCAGGGCCAGCAGCCCGGCCTCCCGGCCGCAACAGAGAAAGGCCGGGGGGACAAACAGGGCGGGGATCACCACCGCCCCCAGGGGCAGCCAGCCGGAGAGCAGGGTGACGGCCAGTCCGGCCAGACAGGCGGCCGTCCCCCACAGGGGGGAGAAGAGGATGAGGGCGGCGCAGGTGACGGCCACCCCCTTTCCGCCACGGAAGCCCCGCCAGAGGGGGAAATTGTGGCCCAGCACCGCCCCCAGCCCGGCCCACAGGCCGGACAGGCCGCCCAGGGCGGGGAAGAGCGCCCGGCACAGCCCGAAGGCCAGGGCGGTCTTGGCGATGTCTCCGGCCAGCACCACCGCACCCCAGCCTTTTCCCAGCTCGTGGGCCAGATTGGCCATGCCGGGGTTTCCGGTGCCCAGGGCGGCGGCGCTTTTGCCGGTGCGGGCCCGGGCCACCAGCTCGGCGGTGAGGAAGCCGCCGCAGAGGTAGCCGACCAGCAGGCAGAGCAGACGTTGGAGCATGGAGACCTCCTAGTTCGCCCGCCCCTCCCGCAAAAATACGTAGGAGGCGGCGGTGGAGTGGGCGGGGGAGAAGCGGTAGCCCAGCCGGTCGAAGTCCTGGGCCGCCTCCGGCGTTTCGGCGTCCCGCTCCGCCAGAAAGCGTACCATCTCCCCCCGGGCCATCTTGACGTAGACCCCCTTCTCCACCACCTTGCCTCTGTCCGCCTCGCCAAAGGTCACGTCGATCCACCGCACGGGAGGGGTTACCCAGGGGCGTACCGCTTTGGCGTACTCCGCCGAAGCCAGGTTGAGCAGGGTGTCCTCCCCGCCGGAGGTCAGCGTCTGGTACAGGGAATCCCCCCAGAAGTCGTAGAGATTTTTGCAGAAGGGGGTGCGGCATCTGGCCCCCATCTCCAGCCGGTAGGGGAGCACGCCGTCGAAGGGGCGCAGCACCCCGTAAAAGCCGGAGAGGATGCGCAGGTGCGTCTCTGCGTACTCGAACTGCGGCCGGGTGAACAGGTGGGGGGCCATGTACTGGTACTGGATGCCGTCGTAGGAGAGCAGGGCGGGGGCGCCGGGGCGGCGGAGGTCCATCTCCTGAAAGCGGCGGAAGTTCAGCTCCGCGATACCGTCGTTACAGGCGAGCAGCTTTTTCAGGGCTGTGTAGTCCAGCCCCCGCAGCCACTCCGCCAGCACCGCCGCCCGCTCCAGCAGGGCGGGGGCCTGCCGGGGGGCGAGAAAGTCCCCGTCCTCCCGCATTTTCTTGGCGGGGGAGATGAGCAGCTTCATTCCCCGGCCGGTCCCTTCCGATGGGCGGCCTGGCCCTCCGCGATGGCCTGCCGCTCCCGACACAGCTCGGCATGGAGGGCCACGGAGTCCCACTCCCGGTTGGTGGGGGTGAGCACCGCCTTCAGCCGGACGGGGGCGAGCTTCTGGCGGCGGAACGCCTGGAGGAACAGATCCAGCAGAGGGCCGGGGCAGTTGACGATCAGGAGCATCTCGTCGTCAAAGCCGTCCCCGTCGTAGGGGGCCTCCGGGACGGCCCCCTCCGCCAGCTCACCCAGGGGCAGGCCGTAGGACTCCCTGGGCACCAGGGCGGTGCGCAGGCGCAGGGACAGGCACATACGGCGGATTTTGGCCCCCCGGGGGTTGTCCAGATTGTAGAGCAGAATGGTGGGTGTGTTCATGGGCATCAGCCTTCCTTTCACCCGCCATTGTACCGGGTTTTCCCCGGCCCGTCAACCGGGGCTAGAGGACGTTCTTCAGGGTAAACTGTTCGGCCTCGTAGAGCAGGGAGATCTGGGTCATGAGCCGGGCGTTGGCGGCGGAGTACTCCCCGGCCTCCTGGCAGGTGAGGAACTCGAGCACCTCCTGAAAACCGGTATAGATCTGATCGGTGTCGGAATGGCGCAGGAGGATGTGCAGGTAGCTGTCCCGGGACTGCCACTGTGTGAGGGCCTGCTCTGTGAGAACGCGGGCTTCCTCCCAGTCCCCGGTCTCCGCCCGGGCCTCCGCCTGCTCCAGAAGGGTGTTGAGCGCCCCGGTAAAGCCCCGCAGATAGAGGTTGTTGCACAGCGTTGCGCCGAACAGGACAGCCAGCAGCAGGGCTGCGATCCACAGCCGCTTCATACCCGCCCCTCCTTCTCCGCCAGGTAGACCTGGTTCTGCTCATCCACAGTGAGGAGAAACACGTCCTGGCTGCGCTTTACGTGATGGGCCTTGAGCTGCCGGTCCAGCCAGATGTCGTCCAGCCCCCGCTGGCGCAGGTTGTGCTCCAGCACCCGGCCGTCGTTGATGATCACCAGGGGCAGGCCGGGCTCCTTTGGGTGCAGCTCCATCTGGGCCGCAGTGACGGGCTGCTGGGCCGCGTAGGGGAGGACGGAGATCTGTCCGTTGGTCTCCAAAATGGCGTATTTAATGGAATTGAGGTCGGTGATCCCCTTCATACGCAGCTCCTCCATCAGCTCGTCCACTGTAAAGCGGTTTTTCTGCATCTCCCGCTGGTGGAGCTTGCCGTTTTCCACGATGATGCTGGGACGGCCGCAGAGCACCGCACGGAAGCGGACGCTTTTCATGGTGAGCACCGACAGGGCCATGGTGAGGCAGAGGAGGGTGAGGATGGGGATGATGCCGGTGAGCAGAGGGATGCCGAAGTCCTGCATGGGCACGGCGGCCAGATCGGCGATAAGCAGGGCGAGCACCAGCTCCGAGGGCTCCAGCTCGCCCACCTGGCGCTTGCCCATGAGGCGGATGCCCACGATGATAAAGAGGTAGAGAATGATGGTGCGCAGAAATGCGATGACCATGAGAAGACCTCCCGCGGTAATGTTCACCGTTCAGTATGGCCGCCGCCGGGCGGATTATGTACGCAGGGGCCTTGACGCTGGGAGGGTATGGATGTTATAATATCGAAAATCAATAAAAGAAAGCGGCGAACGCATGAAAAAGCGGACGAAAGGAGTGCTGGCCGCCGCTCTGGCGGCAGCCGGGGTGTTTTTGCTGGCGGGTCTGGACGCCCGCCTGCTGGTACGCGCCTATACGGTGGAGAGCGGGAGACTCACCGGCCCGGTGCAGCTGGCGGTGCTCACCGATCTGCACGCCTGCGCCTATGGGGAGGGCCAGCGGGAGCTGCTGGATGCGGTGGCGGAGCAGTCACCCGACCTGGTACTGTTGTGCGGCGACATCGTGGACGACGAGCCCCGGATGCCGGAGGCGCGGGCGCTGGACACGGTGGAGGCCCTGGCGGCGGTATGGCCCACCTATTATGTCACCGGCAATCACGAGTTCTGGACGGGGCGGGTGGACGAGGTGAAGGCCCGGCTGGAGGAACGGGGCGCGGTTGTGCTGGCGGGGGACTGGGTGACGGTAACGGCGGCGGGACAGACGGTGCAGCTCTGCGGCATTGACGATCCCTCTGTGGGCGAGACCCGGTGGCGGGAGCAGCTGGAGGCGGTGACCGCCGCCCTGGATGGGGAGCACTGCTCCATTTTGATGACCCACCGGCCGGAGCGGACGGAGGACTACGCGGGCCGGGGCTTCGAGCTGGTGCTGGCGGGCCACGCCCACGGGGGCCAGTGGCGGCTGCCCGGCCTGCTCAACGGCCTGTTTGCCCCCGACCAGGGGCTGTTTCCCACCTACGCCGGCGGCCGGTATGCACTGGGGGACACCACCCTGCTCGTCAGCCGGGGGCTGGCCCGGGAGAGCACCCGGCTGCCCCGGTTCTATAACCGCCCGGAGCTGGTGATGGTGGAGCTGCGCCCCGGGCTGGAGGAATTTCCTGCAAAAAAAGAATGAGGTCAAAATCTTATTTTTAACTTTTGGGGCGTATTGCCGTGGGAAAATCGGCAATACGCCCTCTCTTTTTGTCCAAATCCACGGTTTTTGCTTCCGGGCGCAAAAGGGTGTTGTCAGGCGGGAGGTTTTCGGTTACAATCGTACAGATAACTTGGGAACGAAAGGCGTGATGCAGAAGATGAAAGCGACCTTGATCCTGGAAAACGGCATGACCTTCGCGGGCCGCAGCATCGGCTCCGGTGAGGAGCGGATCTGCGAGATGGTGTTCAACACCTCCATGACCGGCTATCAGGAGATCCTGACCGACCCCTCCTACGCCGGACAGGGCATTGTGATGAGCTATCCCCTCATCGGCAACTACGGCGTCAATCACGAGGACAACGAATCCCCCCGCCCCTGGGCGGAGGCGTTCATCGTCCGCCACCTGGCCCGGCGCGGCAGCAACTTCCGCTGCGAGGACGGGCTGGATTCCTATTTGAAGCAATTTCATATCACCGGCATTGAGGGCGTCGACACCCGTGCCTTAACGAGAATACTCCGCAGTCAGGGGACCATGAACGGCATGATCACCTGTGCGGAGCATTTTTCTGTCCAGGAGTGCCTGGAGCGCATCCGGGCCTACCGGGTGGAGGGCACCGTGGAGCGGGTGACCCGCAGGGAGGCCCAGATGTACCCCGCCCTGGGGGAGCGGCGGCTCCGGGTGGCCCTGATGGACTACGGTGTGAAGGAGAACATGATCCGCTGCCTCCAGAACCGGGGCTGTGAGGTGACGGTGTTCCCCGCCCGCACCCCGGCGGAGGCGGTGCTCTCCGGCGGGTTCGACGGGGTGATGCTCTCCAACGGCCCCGGCGATCCGGCGGACAACGTGGAGATCATCACGGAGGTTCGGAAGCTCTATGAGAGTGAGCTGCCCCTCTTTGCCGTCTGCCTGGGACACCAGCTCCTGGCCCTGGCCACCGGGGCGGAGACCCGCAAGATGCGCTTCGGCCACCGGGGGGGCAATCACCCGGTGAAGGATCTGGAGCACGGCCGGGCCTACATCACCAGCCAGAACCATGGCTATGTGGTTACCGCCGAGAGCGTGGACCCGGCGGTGGCGGAGGTGTCCCACATCAACGTCAACGAGGGTAGCGTGGAGGGCCTGCGCTACCGGCGGCCCAACTGCTTCACCGTCCAGTTCCACCCGGAGGCCGCCCCCGGCCCCATGGACACCGAGTATCTGTTTGACCGCTTTGTGGACAGCATGAAGGGAGGACGCGCCCATGCCTAAGAATCCCAATATCAAAAAGGTGCTGGTGCTGGGCTCCGGCCCCATTGTCATCGGCCAGGCCGCCGAGTTTGACTACGCCGGCACCCAGGCCTGCCGCGCTCTCAAGGAGGAGGGCGTGGAGGTGGTGCTGGTCAACTCCAACCCCGCCACCATCATGACCGACAAGGACATCGCCGACCACGTGTATATCGAGCCGCTGAACCTGGCCAGCGTGGAGCAGGTCATCGCCAAGGAGCGGCCCGACTCCATCCTGCCCACCCTGGGCGGCCAGACCGGGCTGAACCTGGCCATGAACCTCCACGAGCAGGGCATCCTGGAGAAGTACGGCGTGCGCCTGCTGGGCACCAGCCCGGAGTCCATCCGCAAGGCGGAGGACCGCCAGGGCTTCAAGGACGCCATGGAGGCCATCGGCCAGCCCTGCGTCACCAGCGACGTGGTGGAGAGCGTGGAGGCCGCGGTGGAGTTCGCCGGGCGCATCGGCTATCCGGTCATCGTCCGGCCCGCCTATACCCTGGGGGGCTCCGGCGGCGGCATCGCCTACGACGAGCCCTCCCTGCGGGAGATCGCCGACCGGGGCATCCACCTGTCCCGGGTGGGCCAGGTGCTCATCGAGCGGTGCATCTCCGGCTGGAAGGAGATCGAGTTCGAGGTCATGCGGGACTCCGCCGGCAACGTCATCCAGATCTGCTCCATGGAGAACATCGACCCCGTGGGCGTCCACACCGGCGACTCCATCGTGGTGGCCCCCACCCAGACCCTGGCCAACCGGGAGTACCAGATGCTCCGCTCCGCCTCTCTCAACATCATCTCCGCCCTGGAGATCAAGGGCGGGTGCAACGTACAGCTGGCCCTCAACCCCGACTCCTTCGAGTACGCGGTCATCGAGGTCAACCCCCGCGTGTCCCGGTCCTCCGCCCTGGCCTCCAAGGCCACCGGCTACCCCATCGCCAAGGTGGCCGCCAAGGTGGCCCTGGGCTACACCCTGGACGAGATCCCCAACGCCGTGACCGGCAAGACCACCGCCTGCTTCGAGCCAACCCTGGACTACTGCGTGCTCAAGCTGCCCCGCCTGCCCTTTGACAAGTTCACCACCGCCAGCCGCACCCTGGGCACCCAGATGAAGGCCACCGGCGAGGTGATGGCCATCGGCAATTCCTTCGAGGGGGCGCTGATGAAGGCCATCCGCTCCCTGGAGCTGCCGGTGAAGTCCCTCCGCCTGCCCGGTCTGGACGAGCTGTATACCGAGGAGATCGAGGACCGCCTGGTGAACATCGACGATCAGCGGCTCTTCGTGGTGGCCGAGGCCCTGCGCCGGGGCTTCTCGCCGGAGAAGATCAACAAGATCACCAAGTACGACCTGTGGTTCCTCGACCGCTTCCAGAACATCGTGGACATGGAGGACGCCCTGGATCACGGCCGCCTGGACGGCGACACCCTGCGCCGGGCCAAGGAGATGGGCTTCTCCGACGCGTGGATCGCCGCCCTCTCCGGCCGGGAGCAGAAGGAGATCAAGGCCCTGCGGGAGTCCTTCGGCATCCGCCCGGCCTTCAAGATGGTGGACACCTGCGCCGCCGAGTTCGAGGCCCAGACCCCCTATTACTACTCCACCTACGACCAGGAGAACGAGGCCGCCGGGGCCAGCCGGGCGGATGATGGCGCGGAGAAACGGAAGGTGCTGGTGCTGGGCTCCGGCCCCATCCGCATCGGTCAGGGCATCGAGTTCGACTACTGTTCGGTCCACTCGGTCTGGGCCTTCAAGCGTCTGGGCTATGAGACCATCATCATCAACAACAACCCGGAGACCGTGTCCACCGACTTCGATGTGGCGGATAAGCTCTACTTTGAGCCGCTGACCGCCGAGGACGTGCAGGCGGTGGTGGAGCTGGAGAAGCCCTGGGGCGCGGTGGTGCAGTTCGGCGGCCAGACCGCCATCAAGCTGGCCCAGGCCCTCACCGACATGGGCGTGCCCATCCTGGGCACCTCCGCCGACGGCGTGGACGCCGCCGAGGATCGGGAGCGGTTTGACGAGATTTTGAACCAGTGCGGCATCCCCCGGGCCGCCGGCCGCACGGTGTTCACCACCGAGCAGGCCCTGGCCGCCGCCCACGACGTGGGCTATCCCGTGCTGGTGCGCCCCTCCTACGTGCTGGGCGGCCAGGGCATGGAGATCGCCTACAACGACCGCAACATCACCGAGTTCATGCGCATCATCAACCAGGTGGAGCAGGAGCACCCCATCCTGGTGGACAAGTACCTCATGGGCCGCGAGGTGGAGGTGGACGGTGTCTTCGACGGGGAGGAGCTGCTCATCCCCGGCATCATGGAGCACATCGAGCGGGCCGGCGTCCACTCTGGCGATTCCATCTCGGTCTATCCCCCCATCCACATCGAGGACAAGCACAAGCAGACCATCCTGAAGTACACCTATGACCTGTCCCGCGCCCTGGGCGTGGTGGGCCTGGTCAACATCCAGTTCGTCATCTATGACGACCAGGTGTATGTCATCGAGGTCAATCCCCGCTCCTCCCGTACCATCCCCTATATCTCCAAGGTCACCGGCGTGCCCATCATCGACCTGGCCACCAGGGTGATGCTGGGGCAGAAGCTGCGCGACCTGGGGTACGGCACGGGCATCTACCGGGAGGCGGACTACTACGCCGTCAAGATGCCGGTGTTCTCCTTCGAGAAGCTCACCGACGTGGACACCGGCCTGGGCCCGGAGATGAAGTCCACCGGCGAGTGCCTGGGCCTGGCCGAGTCCTTCCCCCAGGCGCTGCTCAAGGCCTTCAAGGGCGCTGGTATGAAGGCCCCCAAGAAGGGCGGGCGCATCATCGTTACCGTCAAGGACGAGGACAAGGACGAGATGATTGGCATCGCCAGGGGCTTCTATGATATGGGCATTGAGCTTCTCGCCACCAGCGGCACCTGCAAGGCGCTCAACGAGGCGGGCATACCCGCCCGCTGGGTGGCCCGCGTGTCCGAGGCCCACCCCAACATCCTGGACATGATCGCCTCCGGCACCGTGGATCTGGTCATCAACACCCCCACCCGCGGCCGCCGCCACGATACCGACGGCTTCAAGATCCGCCGCTCTACCGTGGAGCACTCCGTGGCCTGCATCACCGCCATCGACACCGCCCGGGCCATGCTCACCGTCCGCACCCAGGGCCGGGCCGCTGAGCTGCGCCCCATCGACATCACTGAAATCTGAGGGGAGGAAACCGCCATGCGTCTGCACCGCCTTCGCTTTGATATCTGGTTCTGCCTGCTGGTGGCCTATCTGGTGTCCCTGGGCACGGGGGCCGCAGCCTCCGCCCTCAGCGCGGCCACGTATGACGGCTATGCAGAGGTTCACTCCGCTGCTCCTGGCCAGGCGGGCAGTCCTGCCGGGCCAGAGGTTCCCCGGGCACAGAGTATCGCGGAGCTGCTGGAGCTGGATACCTTCACAGTACTTTCCCAAGGTATTGCCTACCGCAACGAGGGAGCGGGCTATTTTGAGGGCAGCTATCTCTATAATTTGGCCCTCCCCTCCGGGGAACGGGTGGCTGCCCGCATCCATACTGAAAGCGTGCAGGATGGAGAGAAGTTCGCATCCGGGGAGGTTGTCCTCCCGGTGGGTCGGGTGATTTGGGCCGACCTGGAGGAGGACCCCGCCTTCCTGGAGCAGATCACCTCCGGCTATCCCCTGGACCGCACCGACTTCTACGTGGACATGGCCGGAGAAGCGGTACGCTACAGTCAGGAGGAGCGGACGGAAAATCATGTTATAGTGGTTCAATTGGTTACCGTTCTGGTCTGCTTCCCACTGCTCCATGCCCTAGGCTCCCGCAGCGGGATTTTCCCCGCCTTCTTTCCCACCGTGCGGAGGGAAAAGGCGGGGCGGAATTGACCCGGCCAGCCGGGAACCTTTTTCCAGTCCCTTCGTCTAAATGAATATCAACGACAGGAGGGAAATGCTATGAAACGACTGCTGACTTTATCCCTGGCAGCCCTGCTGGCTGCCGGTCTCACCGCCTGCGGAGCGGCAGAGGAGCGCGGCGTTCCGGCCGCCAAGCCGGTGCTCTACCTCTACCCGGAGGAGGAGATGGAGGTGACCGTCACTCTGGACTTTGATGGGACGCTGACCTCCACCTATCCTGCGTACGGCGATGGGTGGACAGTGACGGCCCGGCCCGACGGCACCCTCACCAATCCGGCCACGGGGCGGGAGTACTACTGCCTGTTCTGGGAGGGGATCACCGAGGCGGAGTATGACTTTTCCGCCGGCTTCTGCGTGGCAGGGGAGGACACTGCGGCCTTCCTGGAGGACGCCCTGGACAGGCTGGGCCTGACCGAGCGGGAGGCTGACGAATTCATCATCTACTGGCTGCCAAAGCTGGAGGGCAATCCCTACAATCTGCTCTCCTTCCAGACCGAGGCCTACACCGACTCCGCCGGGCTGACCATCGACCCGGCCCCCGATACCCTGATCCGGGTGTTCCTGGCGTGGAAGGGGCTGGACGCGCCGGTGGAGGTGGAGCCCCAGACGTTAACCGCCCAGGCGCGCACCGGCTTCACCGCCGTGGAGTGGGGCGGCGCGGAAGTGGATTGAAGACTGCGCTGAAAAGCCGCCGGACCTGACCGGGTCCGGCGGCTTTTTTACGGAATGCTTGCGCTTTAGGCCGGAATATGGTATCCTAAACTGTAAAAATATCGCCGGGCCTATGGGCATGGCGTGAGAGAAAACGAGAGAAAGAAGGCAAGATGATGTCCCATCAGACCGTGATTGTCCTGGATTTCGGCGGCCAGTACAACCAGCTCATCGCCCGCCGGGTGCGGGAGTGCCGTGTTTACTGCGAGGTCAAGCCCTATACCACGCCGATTGCTGAGCTGAAGGCCATGGACCCCATCGGCATCATTTTCACCGGCGGTCCCAACTCTGTGTACCTGGATGATTCCCCCCATGTGGATTCGGACATTTTTACCTGGGGCGTGCCCATCCTGGGCATCTGCTATGGCTGTCAGCTGATGGCCCACGCTCTGGGTGGACAGGTCACCGAGGCCCAGGACGACTCCGCCCGGGAATACGGCAAGACCCAGACCTCCTACGATACGGCCTGCAAGCTGTTCCACGGACTGCCGGCCCAGGGCATTTCCTGGATGAGCCATGGGGATTATATGGCCAAAGTGCCAGAGGGCTTCGCCTTGGTAGCCCACAGCGACGCCTGCCCCAACGTGGCTATCGCCGATGAAACGCGGGGATTCTACGGCGTTCAGTTCCATCCGGAGGTGAATCACAGCGAAAATGGTGTGGCGATGATCCGCAATTTCCTCTACGAGGTGTGCGGAGCCAAGGGCGACTGGACTATGGAGGATTATAAG
>ENA-ORVC01001334-ORVC01001334.1-human-gut-metagenome-genome-assembly--contig:-NODE-1334-length-21278-cov-3.859633_pt1 | contig 21278 bp, 18 predicted proteins | sample MGYA00242092_ERZ509234 | MGnify/ENA primary metagenome ERZ509234 (study PRJEB26280, sample SAMEA2338800) | human gut metagenome | biome: human gut; feature: human-associated habitat; material: faeces... | reverse complement strand
GCCGGTTGCCTGATCGGACAGGAGCCGGCATTCCGGGCCGGTTCGGCATCCGAACGCAACGATCTTCCGGTCCGCAACGCTCGGTTTCCGATCCGGGCAAGCAGAACGCTTCGGCGACTTGCATATTCCGGCTATGCTGCCGGAAAACGAGAGAGAAAAGAGAGGGAGAGAGACGAAGTCCCTCCGGGCGCCGTATCCGTCCGGAGGCGTACCGCACCCCCGGGCGACAGAAAATGAGGCCGGGGAGAGAGCGGAGCGTCCGCGAGTCCGGCTCGGCCTTGCGGAGCCCGGGAGCGAGGAAGGCTCGTGCGACCGGTTTCTGGGTTGCGCGGATCGGCCTTTCCCGGCAGAAACGCCGGGCGAACCCGGAATATCTGCCAAACCCGATTACATACTTTGTTACACCAGCCATTTTAGGAGGTGTTTTCGGCTCATACTTCCCGATGGCTGGAAACCCTTTGGCATGGAGCCGGCTGGAAAATACTTGCACTTGGCACATTCGGTATATTAATGCATATGATCGGTCTGCCAAATACTTTTCCATACCGAAACCCGGATAAAAAACAGGGTTCATTCTTATGAAAGTTATCGAAACAGCGCTCGAGGGGGTCGTAATCCTCGAGCCCGAACTGCATCGCGATGCGCGGGGATACTTCTTCGAAAGCTACTCACAGAAATTGTTCGACAGATCGGTTCGGCCGGTCCGATTCGTACAGGACAACGAATCGCGATCCTCATACGGCGTGCTGCGGGGGCTCCATTTCCAGCGCGGAGAACATGCGCAGAGCAAACTGGTGCGCGTGATTTCGGGAACCGTACTGGACGTGGCCGTGGACATCCGCTGCGGATCCCCCACATTCGGCTGTCATGTGGCCGTCGAGCTTTCGGGCGAAAACAAGCGTCAACTGTTCATCCCGCGCGGCTTCGCGCACGGATTTGTCGTGCTGAGCGAGGAGGCTGTCTTCCAGTATAAATGCGACAACTACTACGCCCCGCAGAGCGAGGGGGCGATCGCATGGAACGACCCGCAGATCGGTATCGACTGGGGGATCGACCCCGCGAACGTGATCCTCTCGGAAAAGGACAGCCGCCATCCGAGACTGGACGAAGCACCCGAACTGTTCGACTACGACAAGGACTATTACGCAAGGTAATCTCCGGATACGAGTCGAACTATCCTCTTTTTCCTGAAACATATTTTTCGAATGGATAAACTGAACATATTGCTCACTGGAGCCAACGGATATATTGGAAGGCACATCGTATCCCGACTGGTCGAACTAGGGCATGCCGTCACAGCCTGCGATCTGACTTTCACGGACAAACATCCCGAGGTAAAGTATGTAGAATACAATATCCTGCAAAAGCACCCTGACGATCTGTTCTCGAAACTGGGAGCCCCCGACGTATGTCTCCACATGGCATGGCGGGACGGTTTCGTTCATAACTCCGACAAGCATATACAGGATCTGTCGGCACATTTCGATTTCTTGAAGACACTGATCGACGGAGGTCTGAAACGGTTAGCCGTTATGGGAACCATGCACGAAATAGGTTATTGGGAAGGAGCGATCGACGAGCATACGCCCTGCAATCCCGTCTCGTTGTACGGAATAGCCAAAGATGCGTTGCGCCGGAGCATGATGTGGTATTGCGGAGCTTACGATTGCCAGTTGCAATGGCTGAGAGCCTATTACATACTCGGCGATGACGCGAAAAACCATTCGGTGTTCAGTAAAATCTTGCAAGCGGCCGAAGCAGGTGATCAGACCTTCCCGTTCACGACCGGCAAAAGTCAATACGATTTTATCGATGTCGACGAACTGGCCGATCAGATAGCCTGCGCCGTCTCGCAAAACGAGGTACTCGGTATTATCAATTGCTGCACCGGCCGTCCCGTATCGTTGGCCGAGAAGGCCGAACGGTTTATCGCCGAGCGAGGACTGAACATCAGACTGGCATACGGAGCTTATCCCGATCGACCGTACGACTCACCTGTCGTATACGGCGATCCGGCGAAAATCCGGAAAATTATGGGAATAATAAACCATTAACCGAAACCGATCACTATGAAAAATATACTGATCACGGGCGGCGCCGGCTTCATCGGGAGCCATGTGGTGCGCCTGTTCGTAAACAAGTACCCCGGATACCGCATCGTCAACCTCGACAAGCTGACCTATGCGGGCAATCTGGCCAACCTCGCGGACGTCGAGAACGCCCCGAACTACGCTTTCATAAAGGCCGATATCTGCGACTACGAGAGGATGCGGGAGCTATTCCGGGAGTATGCCGTCGACGGGGTGATACACCTCGCGGCCGAAAGCCATGTCGACCGATCGATCCGGGACCCGTTCACCTTCGCCCGGACGAACGTCATGGGAACGCTGTCGCTGCTTCAGGCGGCCAAGGAGCAATGGAACGGAGACTACGAGGGGAAACGGTTCTACCACATATCCACCGACGAGGTCTACGGAGCGCTGCCGATGACGCGGCCCCAAGGCGATCCGAACGGAAACGAGTGCGGAGGAGGACCTTACGGAGACGAGTTCTTCACCGAACGGACCAAGTACGATCCGCACAGCCCCTATTCGGCCAGCAAGGCTTCGTCGGACCACTTCGTCAGGGCCTATCACGACACATACGGCCTGCCGACCGTCATCTCGAACTGCTCGAACAACTACGGACCCTATCAGTTTCCCGAAAAGCTGATCCCGCTGTTCATAAACAACATCCGGAACGACAGGCCGCTGCCCGTCTACGGCAAGGGGCAGAACGTCCGCGACTGGCTATACGTGGAAGACCATGCGCGGGCCATAGACCTGATTTTCCACGAGGGGAAAATCGCCGAAACGTACAACATCGGGGGATTCAACGAGTGGAAGAACATAGACCTGATAAAAGTGATCGTCAAGACCGTAGATCGACTGCTGGGCAGGCCGGAAGGCGCGAGCGAAAAACTGATTACCTATGTCGCTGACCGGGCCGGGCACGACCTGCGCTATGCGATAGACTCCTCCAAACTAAAAAACGAACTCGGCTGGGAACCGACCCTCCAGTTCGAGGAGGGTATCGAAAAAACCGTCCGCTGGTATCTCGATAACCAAAAATGGATCGATAACGTGACCTCGGGGGAGTATGCAAAATACTACGAGGAGACGTATCAAAACAGGTAACGCTGCTTCATGACGAAACCGCAACAGAACCGGGTCGCCAACGGAATTATATGGAGCGCTGTCGAACGATTTTCCGTACAGGGCGTACAGTTTCTGCTGAGCATCGTCATTGCTCGGCTGATTTCGCCGTCGGATTACGGTCTGATCGCCATGCTCGGCATTTTTCTGGCTGTTGCGCAGCAATTTATCGACAGCGGGTTTTCGAACGCGCTGGTACAGAAGAAGGATCGGAGCGACGTCGATTTCTCGACGGTTTTCTACTCGAACCTCGCTATTGCAGCCGTAGTGTATGCGGCGCTTTATGCCGCCGCCCCGTGGATAGCCGATTTCTATTCGGAGCCCAAGCTGACGCCCGTTACCCGCTGGATCGGCCTGACGGTCGTACTGATGGCTTTCTCGATCGTCCAACGGGCTAAACTTACCATCGAACTCGACTTCAAGACACAGGCCAAGTTGTCGTTCGTATCGGTCACGGCAAGCGGCCTGTGCGGTGTCGTGCTCGCATGGCAAGGCTACGGAGTTTGGGCGCTGGTCGTTCAGACGCTTGCGAACAACTTTCTGAACTCCCTATTGTTATGGATTTTCGCCCGATGGAGGTTGCGGCCGGTTTTTTCATGGACCTCTTTCCGTTCGCTTTTTTCGTTCGGATCGAAGCTGTTGGCGGTCGGCATACTGCACGTTCTTTACAGCAATATCTACACGCTGATCATCGGCAAAAAGTTCAGCGCCTCGGACGTAGGGTATTTCAACAGGGCGCAGACATTGGCGATGTTTCCATCCGTAAATATATCTTCCATCATCACTCGCGCCCTTTATCCGGCCCAATGTTCCATTCAGGACGACGAAGAAACGCTGAAACAATCGTTTCTGAACTCGTTGCGCACATCGGCCTTCGTTATATTTCCGCTAATGGTCGGCCTGAGCATATTGGCGGAACCGCTGATTCGGATCGTGCTGACCGATAAGTGGATAGATTCGGCAAAAATCCTTTCGATTCTTTGCATAGCTTATCTTCCTTACCCGCTTATGGCTCTGAACTGGCAACTGGTCAATGTAAAAGGGAGAAGCGGTCTGGCACTGAAATCGGAATTATGGGGTAAATCAATCGCGTTCGTCATTCTGGTCACGACACTGCCATGGGGGTTGATCGCTATCTGCTGGGGTATGGTCGCCTCTGGAGTGATCGACTTGGTGGTGATGATCCATTACGTAAAAAAAGTAATGCCTATCGGATACATGCTGCAACTTCGTCATTTGACGCCCGTCATTTCGCTTTCTGCAGGAACCGCCTTGGCCATGCTAAGTTGCAAAATTATCGTATCAAGCGCATGGGCTCAATTGATTTTATGTACGACGGCCGGCCTTATATGTTACCTCGGAGGAGCCACATTGTTCCGGTTCCATGAAGTAAACGAAGCAAAAAACTGGATAAAAAGAAAATCAGCCCAATGAAGTGCACCTGCGAATATTGCAGCGGCGCAGATTATGACAGTTCCGACTTTTTCATTGATCTGACCGCAAATCTGAGTAAAGAAAGGCCGATAGGCGTAAGCGGGCTGCTTCGGGTAAAAAATGATGAAGACTTTCTGTCGGCATGTATCGATTCATGTATCGGACCGCTTGATGAACTAATCATCGTATGCCAACCGAGCGATGACCGGACCCAGCAGATCGTTGAAACCAAACGCAGACAATATCCGGACAAGATCAGGGCGTATTTTTACCGGCCACGGGTTCTATCCCACAATCTTTCCGTCGAGGAACTCGAATACGCCAAGAAATTGCCGTCCGACTCAATCCATCTGCTCGCTAACTATTACAACTACACGCTCTCGAAGGCGTCGTATCGATACGCCGTGAAAATCGACGCCGATCAAATATATTTTCCCGAAAAACTTCAGCGCATTTGCGACGCGTACCGGAACGAACAAAAAGAACACGGCCGGTTCTCCGACGCGGCCGCCAGCTACGCGCTACAAACATACAACCGGCTCTCGGCACGTTTTCCCAAGCTATTCCCTACCGCGTTTTGGATACACAACCTTTCAAAAAAAATCGTGCGGGCCTACGAACGATACGTATTCCGTCTGTTGTCCAATGAAAAGCCGATGTTGACCGTCTCGGGCATCAATCTTTTTCATGATGGTAACGAATGGAGCGTTTGTCTGGGAGACCGAGACGGCGTATTGCCTCCTTTCAACGGAGTGGGGGATACCGTTTTTTTCGAAATATCGCCTCAAACCTATTTCGTTCCTTTTGAACTCCCTCACGCAGGAGTTGACAATCGCTACGCGTCGAGTTACATCGAGATCATGCGCAAACCGGCGCAACGTATGCTATACGGCGGATTTTTATGGTATCATCTCGCCGCGATGAGAGAATCGATACGAACTAAAAACAAGCAACTTTATCGAGGCCATACGATTCCGTGGAGACAATTTCTGCGCAGCACGTTTCCTGCGTTGGACAAGCGCGGTCTGCTACCTGTTATGAAACCTTATTTCGCAGCCTTTTTCGAAAGCGACAAGTCGAAGTTTCCGGAAAAGTTACCCGACTTTGAAACCTACTGCGCACGCTGAACGATAAATGATGGATTCCCAATCGGATGAACCGATTCTGCACCGAGACGTTTTTCGACATCATATTTTCCGTGTCCGCCTCTTGTCGGCTAAATCCGTTTGACTTGTCATTTCTTATTTTCAAGCTATGAGATGTACGTGTGAATATTGCCGGGACATCGACTACGACAACTCGGAATATTTCGTCGACCGATCGCACCTGAATCGCCCGAGACCCGTCGGCGTGACAGGGCTGCTAAGAGTTAAGAACGATGCGGAGTTTTTGGCTCTTTGTATCGACTCGTGCATCGAAGCGCTCGACGAACTGGTTATCGTCTATCAGCCGTGCGACGACGACTCGCCCCGAATCATCGAAAGCAAAAGGCGGCAATACCCCGATAAGATACGTACGTATTTTTATCGTCCCGTCGTGCTGTCGCATCATCTGACGAAGGAAGAATTCCGCTACGCGTCCGCATTGCCCGAGACATCGATCCACCTGCTGTCGAACTATTACAACTACACGTTGTCGAAAGCATCGTACCGATACGCCTTGAAAATAGACGCCGACCAGATCTATTTCACAGACAAGCTGAAAGAGTTCTGTGACGCATTCCGCACGACCGAAAAGAAGCGGATAACTTTCACGGAAAACATGGCGGCCCGACAGATTCATTTTTTCGCAGACCTGACGAACGTATTTCCCGAATTGCTCTCGCGAAGGTTCCGATTCCTCATTCCGTCGGACAAACAGGTGGCGCGATACAGCCGCTATACGCTGAAAAAAGCGGCGAATAAAAAATATCCGGTCTCTTTTTCCGGAATCAACCTGTACGAGCGTTCGGGCGAATGGATGCTGCCGACGGGCAGTTATGCCGACGGTCTGTTTCCTCCGTTCAATGGAATACACGATACATATATTTTTAAAATATCTCCGATGTTCTATTATATACCGCAGCCCATACCTTACCATTCCGCTGACAAATACCGGAACTGTATCATCGAGCACTTTTCCCTGAACCAAACTCTCATCATATATAAAAGCATATACTCGCACAAATTGCTTTACGGCGGATTTCTGTGGTACCATACCGCACCGCTCAAAGAACCGGATTTTACGGCCAAACGGGAAAAATATGCGAATCGCACTCTCCCGCTATTCGGGAAACGAAATGATTTTTTCAGTCTCGAAAATCATTCGCCTCTGAGACGATGGATGAGACCATGGTATTGTCTTTTTTGGAGACGGGAACAACGATCCCTGCCCGAACGACCCCTGCCCGAAATAGGTCGAATTCTTCACACCCGTCCGAACGATGAAAAACAATAAACGAAATCTCCGTCTCGGCATTCTCTGGGCCGATCCCTATTGCGGCAATCTGGGCGTCGCGGCGCTTTCCTATTCGACGATCATTCTGTTCGAGGAGGTCTCGCGCCGGACCGGTATCCGGTTCGACTACACGCTATGGGGAGCGAGCCGCTGCGGTCGCGGCATGCTCGATACGGGACGGGAACGGATTCCGGTCCGGACCGTACGGCCGTTTCTGGGCGGCGATCTTCCCGCATTCGCAAAGGGATGTCTCGCCAACCCGCTCCGGGTCGGGACGCCGCTGTTCGCACTCGATTTTCTGCGGTACGATCTGGTCGCCGACATCGGGGCCGGCGACAGTTATTCGGACATTTACGGCATCACCCGCTTCCGGAATATGGACTTCACCAAATCGTGGGCGCGACGGCTGCGCAGGCAATACATTCTGCTGCCGCAGACGATCGGGCCTTACGCCAGCGAGGAAGCCCGCCGGAAAGCCGCCCGGTCGATGAGCGCAGCCGGGCTGATTTTCGCCCGGGACCGAATGAGCTTCGACTGCGCCCGCAAACTGCTGCCCCAAAAGCCCGTCGAGCGAACGATCGACGCGGCATTTTTCCTGCCCTACGAAAAGACAGCGTTCGACGGAGAGAAGACCAAAGTAGGGATCAACGTGTCGGGTCTGCTGTGGCATGGCGGCTACACGCGGAACAACCAGTTCGGCCTCCGGTCGGATTACTCCCGGACAATGCTCGGCATACTCGATGCCTTTTCGTCCCGTCAGGACGTGGAGCTGCATCTGATTTCCCATGTGATCGGACGACCGGACTTCGTCGACGAAGACACGCACGTCGTCGGGGAACTCCGGGCCCGGTATCCCCGGGCCGTTGTCGCGCCGGCATTCCGGACTCCCGTCGAAGCCAAGTCCTACATCGCCGGCATGGACTTTTTCGCCGGCGCGCGGATGCACGCGTGCATCGCGGCCGTCTCGTCCGGCGTTCCGGTCTATCCGCTGGCCTACAGCCGCAAGTTCAACGGGCTGTTCGTCGAGACGCTCGGCTATCCGGAAATGGGAGACCTGACGGTTATGGACTCGGACGAAATCACGGCCGGCCTGCTCGCCGCTTTCGGAAAAAGAAGCGACCTGAAAAAACGGATCGAGCAGATCGATCGGCAGATCGTCGGACCGGAAAAGGAAAGAATGATCGGTAAGTTATCGGAATACATCCTGCGGAATGAGTTTTAAACTGCGGAAAATCGTCGGCTCGTCGCTGTGTTTGGGTTGCGGGCTGTGCGAGGCGCTCGCCCGGCGCGACGGAGTGCGCATGAGATTGGCGGAAAACGGATTCTACGAACCTGTCTCCCAAAATCGAATCGCCAAAGCGACACAGACCGAATTGAAAAAACTCTGTCCGGGTATCCGCCTCGACTGCATCGACACGCGAGAGACATTTTGCGGTCCGGTCAAAGCGGCATACGAAGGCTGGGCCTGCGATCCGCATATCCGCCGGACCGGCTCGTCGGGCGGAGTCGTCACCGCGCTGGCGCTCCACCTGCTCCGTACGAAACAGGCGACCGGGGTATTGCAAGTAGGGACCCGTGACGGACATTATCTGTACAACGGTCTGAAATTGTCTCGCACGGAGGAAGAGGTTCGCGCATGTGCCTCGTCACGTTACGCTCCGGCCCTCATGTTCGACCGGATCGACGAACTGCTGAGCGGTTCGGAGGAACGGTATCTGTTCATCGGCAAACCGTGCGACGTCATGGCGTTGCGCGAATATACGAAGCTCCATCCGGAACATAAGTCCCGGATCGAATACTGGGTTTCGCTCGTCTGTGCCGGCATGCCGAGCTATAACGCTACCCGAAAATTAATCGCGCGGGCGGCCGATCCGACTCCCGTCGTCTCGCTCAGATACCGGGGTGACGGCTGGCCTGGCGATTTCAAAGTCAGCTTTGAAGACGGTAAAATTTTCCGCTGCTCCTATAACGAAAGCTGGGGACAAGTGCTCGGACGCGACGTTCGTTTCCGGTGCAAGATCTGTCCGGACGGCATCGGCCAATACGCAGACCTGGTTGTCGGAGACGCATGGCATACGAAAGACGGATATCCGGACTTTACCGAGCAAGAGGGACGGAGTTTCCTGCTTGCCCGCAACGCGCGGGGCGCGGAACTTGCCGAAAAAGCAAGAGATGCCGGAATTCTCTCGCTGAGCCCGCTCGACATACGCGGTCTGGAGCAGATGCAACCTTATCAGTACCAACGGCTGCGCAACGCCTTCTACAAACTGGTTCCGGCATGGATAGTCACCGGAGGTCTTCTGAAAATCCGTCATCTCGGACTTCCGCATTTCCCGACAAGAAAAGGTCTCCGAACCGCCTTGGGTACTGTCTATCGCTATTACCGAAGATAGCAATCATGTTTTCTTTTTTATATAGATGCCTGAAAAACAGGCATGCACGTCGAATACTGCTTCGGATCATCGCCCGTAGCGGCGGAGGTCTTGCGTTTTCGTCCGAAGTCCGGAAACTGTATGCCGAGACACACCGCATCCGAATCGGATACGGAACCTACGGCGGCTGTTTCGACACGGAAAACATCCCGCCGGACGTATCGTTCGGCAATTATTGCTCGATCGCCAGCGGCGTGCGGATTTTCCGGGCCAATCACCCGTCCGGACGTTTCACCACTCACCCGATTCTGTACAATCCTGTCATGGGATATGTCGCAAAGGACATGCTGGAAAGGCCGCCTCTCGAAATCGGCCACGACGTCTGGATCGGAGCGAACGCGATCATTCTGCCCGGCGTGTCTCGGATCGGCAACGGTGCCGTGATCGGGGCGGGCAGCGTCGTCACGAAGGATGTCGGCCCGTACGAAATCGTCGCCGGCAATCCGGCCCGCGCGATCCGCATGCGTTTCGACGAGCGGCAGATCGCCGCGCTGGAAAGCAGCCGCTGGTGAGAGCTGGACCGGCACGAGCTGGCCGACCGGATCGGAGAGCTCGACGCGATGCTTCAAAATCCCGAAAATCCGGAATAGAAACTATCGGTGGCGCGACGAGTTTCCCGCTCGCTCGGCAAGCATGGCCGAAAGCCGGCGCGAACGACCGCAGTCCGAATACCGACCGGCATCCCTCGCATCCGGCACGAACAGAAAGTACAATCATATGGATGTTTCCGTTATCATCGTCAATTACAAGACCTCGCAGCTACTCGTGCAGGCGATCGATTCGATCCTCGACAAAACCGAAGACATCGTCTACGAGATCATCGTCGTCGACAACCACTCGCAGGACGACTCCGAACGCGTTGTCCACGAGCGTTACGGCAACCGGGTGACGTATCTGCCGCTTGCTGAGAACGTCGGTTTCGGCCGGGCGAACAACGAAGGGCTCCGGATCGCCCGGGGCCGGAACATCCTGTTCCTGAATCCCGACACGATTCTGGTAAACAACGCCGTCCGCATACTGAGCGACTATCTCGACAGCCATCCCGACACGGGAGCCGTCGGAGGCAATCTGTATACGGCCGACATGCAGCCCAACGTTTCGTTCAATCGTGTCCGTCCCTCGATTTTCGACGAAACGGATCAGGCAACGCACCGTTTGCTATCCCGATTGCGCTTCGGCCGAAACGGATTGTTCAACCATACGGAACATACGATTGAAGTCGGTTTCATCGCAGGCGCCGACCTGATGATTCCTCGTCAGGTATTGGATTCCGTAGGTCCGTTTGACCCGGACTTTTTCATGTATTACGAAGAAACCGAGCTTTGCCGACGGATAGCGAAAGCCGCGTACCGGATCGTTAGCGTTCCCGAGGCCAAAATCATCCATCTCGAAGGGAAAAGTTTCGTGAATAATGCGGAACGAGAACGCAGGGCCCTGATTTCACGCAGAATCTATTTTCGCAAGACCTGTTCGCAACGCTATGCTCGCATGGTCGATTTTAATTACCAAGTACTGACGAAAGCAGCTTGGTTACTTTGCCATATCGCTGGTAATAAAGCGAAAACGGAGAAATTCCGACAGCGTAAGAAACTGTTCGACGAAATCAACCGAGTCGGACCCAAATCGTGACATTCAAACCGTTGACACTCGACCTGCGACAGACGATTCAATGGCTGACTGTGGCAGGCGTATTCCTTCCGACAGCTTTCCTTTCCCGGATTTTCCCGACAGTCCTCGAATTCGGGGCATTATTGGTCGGCATCGCTCTGCTGGCAAGAACGTATGGGAAACTTCCTGTGAGCAGGAATTTGCTGCGAGCATTTTTTTTCTTACTGTTTTACGAATCGGTTTTGATCGCATGGATACACTATCCTGCAGACCGGTTCGTCAATCAGTACATCATGCTGTTTCTTTTCTGCTCGTTCTACTATGTCCTTTTCCAATACAGCAGAAACGATATTTCAGAACTGTTTCAAAAATATCTGAAACTGTCCCTCGTCGTGAGCGGGTTGGCCGTTCTGCAGTTTTTCGTCTATTTGCTCTTCTCATTCAACCTCTTCCAAATATTCACAGCCAAAGATCTCGGGGCGGCTTCGCCTACAGTCGGCGGAATTTTCCTACGTGTCAACGGAACCGTCATGGAACCCGGGCTCTTAGCCACTCTGCTGACACCGGCCGTTGCTTACCACATACTGGCCTTTAAAAACTGCAACAGACGACACACTCTGTTGCTTTTATTTGCCATGTTTCTCACATTCAGTACGATCGGATATGTCGTATCCGGTTTAATCTTAGCCGATAAATTGCTTTTTCGTAGCAGCCGTCGTGTCCGGTCAATCCTGTGGCCGGCCGTATTCCTGCTGACGGTGCTGGTCGTAGGCAGAACCGATACCGGCAACTCCGACGAGAAAAGCGTTTTTTCCGAGATCACAACAAAAATCGGGGACAGTTTCGACGGCATTCGTCAATTGCAGCCCGAATATATCGAAATGCTCAATCTGAGTTCGTACGCGACTCTGATGAACCTATACGTCGCGCATCATGCCCCGAACCGACTGACCGGCACCGGATTGGGAAATCACCCGTACAACTACGAGAAAGTATACGTGTCGGATCACCCGGCTTACGGACTGAACAAATACGATGGTTACTCGCTTTTGATCCGGCTCTACTCGGAAACGGGATTGATCGGTCTATCGCTGTTTTTTCTTTTCGTCGGGAGAAATTACAATCGTAACAGTCTCATCAATTCGAGCATCGTTTTCCTGATCGTTTCATTCATGCTCCGAGGGGGACATTATACGTTGAACGGAACCGTCTTTTTCTTCTTTATGTACTATTGGACCCGTAAAACAAATCGAGCCTATGAACTCTCGCACGATCGTCATATCGGCCGTTAACCTGACATCCGGAGGGCCTCTGACTATATTGCAGGAATGCCTCGGCTATCTCAATTCAAGTCCCCTGCTTGCGACCTATGAAGTGATCGCGTTGGTACACGACCGAAAGTTGGCCGATTTTCCGCATATCCGCTACATCGAATTGCCGAGAAGCAAAAAACATTGGATCAATCGGTTGTACTACGAATACGTTTACTTTCGTCGGCTCTCGCATCGACTCAAACCGTATCTGTGGCTCTCATTGCACGACACGACTCCGAATGTCCGGGCTCATCGAAGAGCGGTATACATGCACAATTCGATCATTTTCGATTCGGTGAGGCTCCGCGACTGGAAATTCGACAAGACATACATTCTTTTCACGCTGTTTTATAAATATCTGTATCGGATCAATATCCGTAAGAACGATTTTTACATCGTCCAGCAAAACTGGTTCAAGGAATCGATCGGTCGGACGTTTCGAATCGACCTCGATAAAGTCGTCGTAGCAAGACCGGTCAATCGCTCGCAAACGAATCTTTCCGCCGCACCGTCGATATACCGGCCTTGCCGGACATTTTTCTTCCCTTCGCTAAGCAGACCTTTCAAAAATTTCGAAGTCGTCTGCCAAGCGGTAGAGATTCTTAATGGTCGAACGGCAAAGGATTTCAAAGTAGTTCTAACCATAGACGGGACCGAATCGAAATACTCCGCATGGGTTTACAACCGATACAAGCATGTGCGACATATCGAATTTACGGGCCTGCTCGACAAAAAACAGATGGGCGAATACTACGCTGCGACCGATTGTCTGCTTTTCCCGTCACGGCTCGAGACATGGGGGTTACCCATTTCGGAATTCGCCCGGTATGCCCGTCCGATGATTCTCGCCGACAAGGATTATGCCCGCGAAGCTGCCGAAGGCTGCGCGCGGGTTGCTTTTTTCGCTCCGGACGACCCTAACCGTCTCTCCTCTTTGATGCAAAGCGCTATCGAAGGAAATTTCAAGGATTTTGCACCGGTATGTCGGATTCCGATACAAGAATCTTATGCCAAGAACTATCAGGAGCTTTTCGACATTCTGCTCGAATAAATTCGCCGCCATGCACAATCAGTACGGGACATTCCGAAAATTGCAAATGCTATGCTGGCTCCTGCGAACCAAGATAATCTGGAGGCGGGCACGGCTCATCCGTTTCCCGTTCGATCTGCGGGGAAAGAAATATATCGACCCGGGCACGGGACTGACGACCGGCGTCGGATGCCGGTTGGAAGCCTATTCCAACGGGCCGTGCGTTCTCCGCTTTGGACAGAACGTACAATTGAACGATCACGTACATATCTGCGCCATGCGAGAAATCGAGATCGGCAATCACGTACTGATGGCCAGCAAGATCTACATATCCGACAACAGTCACGGCCGATACGATACCTCGAAGGGAAATTCGGATCCGGAAACTCCGCCACTCGAACGCTCTTATCAGATCGAGCCCGTTTCTATCGGCGATAAGACATGGATCGGCGACAATGTCTGCATTCTGCCCGGGACGCGGATCGGACGCGGATCGGTCGTCGGAGCCAACTCGGTCGTCCGGGGCGTTTTTCCGGACTACTGCGTAATCGTGGGCGCTCCGGCCCGGATCGTCAAGCGGTACGACCCGGTGCGGAAAGGGTGGTACAGAACCGATCCTCGGGGAGAATTTGTCTTATAAAATCCGTTTATCAGGGATACGTCATGAAAAACATTCTGATCACGGGCGGCGCGGGTTTTATCGGTTCGCACGTCGCGCTCAAGCTCGCCGGCAAAGGATACGAAGTCACCGTGCTCGATAATCTGTCGCCGCAGATTCACGGCGAGGACCCTCCAAGCACCTCCCCGCTGTACCGCAGCATCCGCGACCGCGTGCGCTTCCTGCGCGGCAGCGTAACCGACCGGAACGACTGGCTGCGGGCCCTTGACGGACAACATGCCGTGATCCATCTGGCCGCCGAAACCGGAACCGGGCAGTCGATGTACGAGATCGAGAAATACACTGCCGTCAACATCGGCGGCACCTCGCTGATGCTCGACCTGCTCACGAACACGAAGCATTCGGTCGAGAAGGTGATCGTCGCAGCATCGCGCGCGATTTACGGCGAGGGACGCTATCTGAGCGAGGAGATGGGATACGTCTATCCGCTCTCGCGCGCCGACGAGGACATGAGACGGGGCGACTTCGAGTGCAAGTACCCCGGCTGCACGAAGCCGCTACGGCTGGGCGGGACGACCGAAGACTCGGCGATTCACCCTACGTCCGTCTACGGCATCACCAAGCAGGTGCAGGAACAGCTCGTGATGACCGTCTGTCCCGCGATCGGCATCGCCCCGGTCGCCTTCCGCTATCAGAACGTCTACGGCCCCGGCCAGTCGCTCAGCAATCCCTATACGGGCATCCTGTCCATCTTCTCGACCCGGATTAAAAACGGAAACGGAATCAATATCTTCGAGGACGGCCGCGAGACGCGCGACTTCGTCTATATCGACGACGTGGCCGACGCGACGATCCTCGGTCTGGAAAAGGCCTCGGCCGACGGCGAGGCATTCAATGTCGGCACGGGCATGGCGACCGACGTCATGACGGTCGCGCGCACGCTGATCGACAAGTACGGCACCGAGGTCCCTCTCACGGTCAACGGGAACTATCGGCAGGGCGACATCCGGCACAATTTCGCCGACATCTCGAAAGCCCGGCGGCTGCTCGGATTCTCTCCCCGCTGGTCGTTCGACGCCGGCATCGAGCGGTTCGCCCGGTGGGTAGACAGCCAGCAGGTGCAGGCAGACCGGTACGAAGACTCGATCGAGGAAATGAAGCGGAAAGGATTGTACAAATAGTCCGTCCCCGACACCCCCGACGGATCCGAACTTACCCGTGCATCCGGACAGGCGGCGGACGCCCGCAAGATTCCGCGCCGCCCCGCGCTGGCGGCGAGCTTCGCTCCCGGACAACTCTCCGGCGCATCGAAATTCCTCTGTCTTTCAGACCATAATCCCGTTGAACGACGAGCCGGGGGCGCGGTACGGGCCGTCCCGATCGATACGAAGCCGTCCTTCCGGCTCTATTCCGCTGCGTACCATAAACGATACGGCAACGACACCCCTCATAGATGCCTACGGAGCAGCTTTCAACTCGTCCTTAAAAGCAACTTTTCCCCCGGAGAAACGGACCGGCTTTCGGAGCCCGCAGTCCGGTTCCGAAAGCCGGAACGCACCCGCGCGCAAACCGTCTGTTGCGACACTTTTGTTATAACCGATCATGTTTTTAGAAAACAGAAGCATTCTGTTCTTCTCCGCGCAAGCGTTCGGCTATCAGAACGAAATCCGCGCGGAGATGGAGCGCATGGGAGCCCGCGTGGACTATTTCGACGAGCGCCCGGCCAACTCGTTCGCGGTCAAGGCCGCGATCCGGATCAACCGGAATCTGCTGGCCCGCTACATCGACCGTTACCATGTCCGGATCATCGAGCGCACCAAGAACCGGAAGTACGATTATGTCTTTTTCATCAAGGGCGAGTCCATTTCCGTTGAGAATCTCAATAAAATCAAGGAACTGCATCCCGAGGCGAAGCTGATCATTTACCATTGGGACTCGATTGCCAACAACCGCAACGCGCTGCGCATCCTGCCCGTGTTCGACCGGGCCTTTTCGTTCGACAAGCCCGACTGCGAGAAGCTCGGCATCCGCTTCCTGCCGCTGTTCTACCTGAGAGACTACGAGGAAATCGGCAGGCAGGAGCCCGACTACCGCTACGACCTGCTGTTCGTCGGTACGGTTCACAGCGACCGGTACGGGCTGTTGCGTCGCGTGAACGGGCAGATCGAGCGGACCGGCGGACGCTGCTTCGCCTACATGTTTTTCCAGAGCCGGATTCTGTACTGGAAAATGAAGCTGCAGAACAAGAGTCTGCGCGGCACGTCGGTCAGGGATTTCCGCTTCGCCCCGCTGCCGAAAGCCGGCTTGCTCGATCTCTACCGCAAATCGCGGGCAGTCATCGACATTCAGCATCCCCGGCAAACGGGCCTCACGATGCGATGCATCGAAACGATGGGAGCCAAAAGAAAACTCATAACCACGAACGGACATATCGCCGAATACGACTTTTACGACCCGAACAATATTCTGATCGTGGATCGGCAGAATCCCGTCGTGCCGCCCGGTTTCACGACCTCTCCCTACAGGGACATACCTGTCGAGACGTACGACCGCTATCGGATCGACCGCTGGCTCGAAACGATTCTCAAATCGTAGCTCCGGCCGGATCCGACATTTTGACGAAGGACGAACTTTCCGCACGAGAGGGGCTGTCTGCAAACGCAGACAGTCCCTCTCGTCTTTTCGGACACAATCTTCCATAGGGCAAACAAGGCCTACGACAACCCGTTCCGCCATATCGCAACCTCACGGAATACCTTCCTCCGTTCTGAGAACGGTCGCTTTTTGTCCGGACCCTTGCGCAAATGGCGTGTACAGGTGAAACGGAATAAGCACTTTTACCTAAATGATGATACTAAAAACATCTGTAATCCCTAAACATTCAATAACGGCTGGAGAAACTATCCGGATGCATATCATATTTGGTCTCTGTTAAAACCTACCCGAACTATTTCCTGACCACGACACAGATATTCGGCCTGAGGTTCGATATTGTTGGTATAAACAGTGAACTGTTCCCTCGATGCGGAGGATCTGTCAGCGTTGAAGCCGGGTATGAAGCAGTCATGGAAAAAACGAAAAGAGTGCCTTTCGCTCAATATGTCCGACAGAATTATCTACCTTAGTATATAATAAGGCAATCCCCCAGTCTACGATACGAAGGTCGGGGATTGCTCTTTATATCTTCAGTTTGTTATGTCAGGCTGTTTTTAGACTTTCTATTTGAACTATTCAGAAATTTTGAATAGTTCAAACCGCATCTTTAATAGGAGTAATCTGCCCGTATTAGAACGGTTTTTCAACATGCCGCATGTTGTCGAGAAGTGTTTCCCGGATGCCGGATTCGGGATAGACGATGTTTCGTCCGCCGATAACGGTGAAAGGGATCTGCCGTGTGTCCCGTAGGTTCTGCAACGTGCGGGGCGAGATATGGAGGTAGATACACACTTCTTCTCCCGTGAGGTATCGTTCTTTCATGACCGAGGGACGGTAATTGTCGAGGACTTTCCGCAAAGCCTTCTCCGTTTCACTGATCCGCGAAAAGGCTCTCTTTACCTCTTCGCTTTCGCTGTTCAAAAAATCCCAAGACATGACCTACTTACTTTTAATGGTTTTACTTTTCAGGTATTCGGCGACGTCGCTCTCCCGGTAGAAGAACTTACCGCCTACCGAAGTATAAGGCAGTAGCTTCTTGTCCCGGTAGGTTTGAAGTGTACGTTTGGTGACGTTCAGCAGCAGGCACACATCCTGGCTGTCCAATCATCCCTCCGATACCTGCGGGTCGAATTTCTGCCGGACCTCTCCGGCGAGGTTCGATAATTCTTCCAGTCGGGCAAGGAGCCTTATCCATGTCCTCTCCCCGACGCAAACGATTTTATCCATACGATTTTTCGGTTTTTAAATTTAACGAAGTAACCGTTTTCCGTTCGGGTTATCTTCCCCACGGAAGCCGGTTATGATTTATGGTCCTTATGGGGCGCTCGACAAGACTTTCTCATCGGTCTCGGATACGGTGCGCTCGGTTTCTCATCGGTTCGTTGCATTTTACGGCCGCTTGTAAAAGCGATCGAATAATGGTTTTGCCTGCAATATATAACCGTTTAAGGCAGGGTGTACCGTTTCCCTTCCTGCTGTCGTGAACATTCTTGGATAGTCTGGAAAAGTCCGGGGCGGATTGACATACATTTTATTGGCCGAACGGAAATCATAACCATGCGAATGCTGTTTGGGGTCTCTACAAATCCCCACTATTTCCGGTCCGAGATTGACCTGTTTTGAAAAATGCGACACCGGAGCAAAATGAGTTTCGGTTTAACGGGTTAAACCGAAATGTTTTGGTTTAACCAAAACCTAACTTGCTGTTATCTTGTGATAATCCAACATCGTGATTTGTAGATTTATATATTTGCAGTACAGAGGAAATGTTGTCTGCCGAAAAGCACACCGTACTGGCGAAATAGCCCGATTGGGGGCGGTTTGCGTTCGGGCGTAGTAGGGAGAGTACCGTCGGTGTGCTGTAGGGCTGTAATCCTCCTTTGTTGCAGGGCTGCAATTGTAGTATCGACTACGGTTGTAGCCCTGTAAAATGATAAAATTATCAGGCTACAATCCTGAATAAATCCAAAATTTGTTGATTTGCAATCTCCGGCAGGAGTAGGTATTGCAGGGGCAATTTATGATTATGACGGCAATGTGTATGTTTCGGATGAAGCACGCATGATGGCTCGTTTCAAGAATTACTATTTCAGATTGGGTAATGTAAACGAAAACACTTATCAGGAAATGTTTAATGGAGAGTTGCTTCATCATATCATTGCTTCTGCTTGTAATGAATGCCTACCTGTCTGTGCAGAATGTGTTTTCCAACCTTATTGCGGAGCTGACCCGGTTCGTAATATGTCAGAACAAGGCGATATGATAGGTTTTAGACCCACAAATGAAATGTGTAAGAAAACAAAAGCCATTATACACTACTTGTTTGATTTATTGCAAAAGCATGACCCTGAAATAAATAGAATTTTTTGGTCTTGGTTAAATTGATTGTATTATGAAACAGATTCAAGGTACTTCATACAATATTGAAGATGATATAGTTGGACGCATAACCTTTGGAAAAAGGAATTTGTTTGGTCGTTCCAATGATATACTGGTTTGTAAAGATAGCGACAAGCCTGCTTTCGGTTATTTGGCTACAATCACGGAGGAAGAAACTTTCTCTGCCAAAGACAAGCCTTATTGCATTGTTAATAGTATTGAAAATTTCAACGAGGGAGACGTGGTTGTTGTCAACAAACAGGGTGAAATCATTTTTGTGTATGAGATAAACTCCAACCATAATGCGCTGATGGCGACAGAACGCTGTAACCATCGTTGTATCATGTGCCCACAACCACCTATCTTACAAGAGAAGGATAAAACTCCTTTCAACTTACAACTCATATCACTGTTTGACAAAAACACACAAGAGATTGGCATAACAGGGGGAGAGCCAACTCTTATTGGGGACAATCTTTTTACATTGATAAACCATATCAAAAAGGAATTACCTCAAACAGCTATCAGCATTTTGTCTAACGGAGTAAAGTTTGCGGATAAAGAATATGCAATGAAATTAGCCAAGTGCAGACATCATGATTTGCAAATAGACATTCCGTTATTCTCAGACATAGCCGAAGAACATAACCGCATTGTAGGAGCAAAGACTTTTTATAAAACAGTACAAGGCTTATACAACCTTGCATTATTCCATCAACGGATAGGGATTAGAATTGTAGTTCATAAACAGACCTATAAGCGATTGCCACAATTTGCAGATTATATTTACCACAATTTTCCTTTTGTTGCACAGGTCGCATTTATGCAAATGGAAACGACAGGATTAGCAAAGGAAAATATCGACCAACTTTGGATAGATCCCTATGACTATAATATAGAATTACGGGAGGCAGTCTTATTGCTTGCGGACAGAGGAATGAAACCTTATATCTACAATGCGCAATTATGTGTACTTCCCGAAGATATTCGTTGTTATGCACAACAGTCTATTTCAGATTGGAAAGACATATACATAGAGGAATGTGACGGATGTGTGCTAAAAGGGCAATGTGCAGGATTTTTTGAATCCAACAGGCAGACTCATAGTTCGCATATCAAGAAAGTAGAACATATATCATCTGATATATCGTGCTAAGTAACCGATTGTTTAATTTAAAAAAGGAGGTATCAATGAAGAAACTCTTGTTCTTTGCGGTCTCTGCAATCCTTGCAGGTGCAAGCTATTGTTCCTCTGTTAGCGAAAAGATTGTTGCTAAGGTAACTAACAGCGACACTCAAATCGAGCAACAGCAGGAACAAACGTTAGTGTTAGAACAGTCCTCTGCCGAGTTTAAATTACTCGCAAGCCACAGTTCTCACAGCAGTCATAGCTCGCATAGCTCACACAGTTCTCATCGCTCTCATAGTTCACACTATTCGAGTAGATAAGAACTGAATTTCTAAAGGACGAGCTAATATAAAAATAGTTCGTCCTTTTTTAGTCTCATTATTTTATATTACTTTTATACTCAAATTAATACGGGTATGTCAAGTAAAGGATACAGACGTTTTAAAAGCCGTTTAGAGTATTTCCGAACGGATAATGAAGTCGCTGAGATTATAGTTCAGAACAAAGAATTACTGAAAGGTTCTGATGTCATTTTCAATAAAGTGACAATGGAAAAACACCCACTGCTATACAATAGGACTAATAATGCCAATAGTAGAAAGTTAGTTGTAAACCATCTAAGAAAAACCATATATGTATCTTTTATAAAAGATATGTATGAGGAGGTTACTGAGTACATTAGATACATATTACAAGAAGGGGCAATGAATGGCGTTGACCCTCGCAGACTTGTCGGTGAGCATAATGTAAACATGAAAGCCAACGAGATTTTGTCAATGAGCACCAAGAGAGAGATAATCCAATCTATTATGGATCAAATTTTCCAGCAATTAGAAAATGAGCGAAGTACTATTACCCTTATCTCTAAAATCAAGAACAAATTGGGACTAACAATAGAACAACAACTCGTAGATGATGCTTTACCTTTTCTTGAAATTAGACACATTTTTGTTCATTCAGATGGCAAGCCTAATAGTGCATTCTTAGAAAAATATCCAACTATTCAATTAGACGAACATCATAGAATTTTATTAAATTCAACATTTGCA
>ENA-ORVC01001318-ORVC01001318.1-human-gut-metagenome-genome-assembly--contig:-NODE-1318-length-21443-cov-3.942912_pt1 | contig 21443 bp, 13 predicted proteins | sample MGYA00242092_ERZ509234 | MGnify/ENA primary metagenome ERZ509234 (study PRJEB26280, sample SAMEA2338800) | human gut metagenome | biome: human gut; feature: human-associated habitat; material: faeces... | reverse complement strand
ATGGCGGCGCCTTTTTTGTGGATGTCCGTACTGAAAAGGAATTTCTCAAACGGGCGATTCCCGGTTGCCCGCTTGTTCCCCTCGACAAACTGGAACGTGAGGGCGGGCTGGACAGCCGTTTTTCCGGCAGGCCGGTCGTCTTTTTTTGCCGCTCGGGAAGCAGGACGCAGAAGAAGGCCGAGCTCCTGGAAAGAAGCGCCTCGGGCAAGGCGTATCAGCTTGGGGGCGGGATTCTCGCCTGGGAACAGGCGGGATTTCCGGTTTGGAGCATACGCGAGCTGCTGCCCTGTTTTGCGCAGGAACCGGCTTTTATCTCCGGGGTTCTTGCCTGACTCCTGTATTTTATCTGAGCCTTGCCCCTTCCGCCCTCCTTTTTCTATTGGAACGGGGGGCTTTTTTATGCCTTTCCTCCGTGGAAATAGCCCAAAAAGGCTGGCAGCGCTTGACCGAAAACAGGAAATGTTCTCAAATGTCGGCAGGGGCCGAGAGTGCCGCCCGCTTCATGTTGCTCCTCTTCCGGCGTTTGTCATGGTGAGTGTAATATGTTGTTACTATGGATTTATTGTTTGAAAAGAGTAAGTCCATCGCATCCACAAGAAAATCCGGAAGTTCGTGAGTACGGGTTTGGAGCACGGTTTCGGCATCCGGTGGGAGTGGCTGCAATGAGCGTACTGGTGGAGAGGATTCTTCCCACCGCATAGAGAGGGCAATGAGTATGGCGGAATGCAAGCAAGCCGTGTTGGTTGAGAAAGAAACGGCGCACCGGGATTGCCTCACGGGATGCTACGATAGGATGACGATTCGGCATCTGGTAGATCTGTGTTTTTTGAAAAGCGACGTGCGCCAGTCCCATGCGATGTTTGTTATTGATGTGGATAACTTTAAAAGGGTCAACGATACGTGGGGGCGGGAGTTCGGGGACATTGTGCTGAACGATGTCGCGGCTGTCCTGCGGCGGATATTCCGGCGTTCGGACTATATCGGCAGGATCGGTGACGATGAATTTCTTGTCCTGCTCCGGGATGTGGAGCCGGAACGCCTGTCGGAGAAAAAGGCGCAGGAATTTTATACGGCCCTCGGCACGCTGTTTTCCGCCCGTGGCGATGAGCGCTATAAACCGACGTGTAGTGTCGGCATAGCCCGATATCCAATGGACGGGACTCTCTTCGAGACCGTGTTTCAGAGTGCCGACGCCGCACTGCATGAGGCCAAGCGGCTTGGGCTGAACCGGGTGGCCTTTGCTCCCGGCTGTGAGGGAAGAAAGCGTTAGGAGGCGGAGAGGAAGGGGCCAAGGAGCCTTTCATCCCATTCTGTCTGGTGGACATTGCCCCCAGACTCCTTTCTCGCAGCAATCCCCAATCGTTGAAAGGCCGTGAGCCGGGGAGGTTCCGGCTATAGGCAAGATGAAAAAACGCCCGGTTCTTCGTTGCGGAAGAGCCGGGCGGCTGTTTTATGGGGGGGATGCGCGGAGGGAAGCTGTGGTGCCGCCTCCAAAAGCGGGGGGGATGGATGTTACCCCTTGGAAACGACGATACCCTGTTTGGCGGCCCAAAGGTTGACGTCCTCCTTACGGATGGCGGCGGCCATCATGCCGGGGAACAGGTCTGGAGTACAGGCGAAGGACGGGATGCCGAGGCCGGCGAGTTTGGCGGCGAGGGCCTTGTCGTAGAATGGCGTGCCTTCATTGCTCAGGGCGAGAAGGGTGATGACCTGTACGCCGGACTGTACAAGCTCGTTGGCGCGTTGGAGCAGGTTCTTTTCCACGCCGCCTTCGTAGAGGTCGGAAATGAGCACAAGAATGGTGTTGCGCGGATCGCGGATCAACGACTGGCAGTAGCCCACCGCGCGGTTGATGTCCGTGCCGCCGCCGAGCTGGACGCCGAACAGGAGATCGACGGGATCGTCAAGCTGCTCGGTCATGTCCACCACGGCGGTGTCGAACACTACGAGATGGTTTTTCACGGCGGCCATGGAGGCCATGACCGCGCCGAAGATGCTGGAGTAGACGACCGACGACGCCATCGAGCCGCTCTGGTCGATGCAGAGGATGATTTCCCGCTGGACGCGCTGCGATTTGCGGCCATAGCCGATCAGCGTTTCCGGAACGATGGTTTTGTATTCCTGTTGCCAATGTTTGAGGTTCGCCCGGATCGTACGGTTCCAGTCGATCTCGGCATGGCGGGGACGCCGGTTGCGCACAGCCCGGTTCAGCGCGCCGCTGACCGCCGTGCGCATGGGCTCCTCAAGCTGCTTCATGAGCGCGTCCACAACCTTGCGGACGACCAGCCGAGCCGTTTCCTTGGTCTTTTCGGGGATGATGCCCCGCAGCGACATGAGCGTGGACACGAGGTTCACGTCGGGCTGTACGCTTTCGAGCATTTCCGGCTGGAGCAGCATACTGTGCAGGTTGAGGCGCTCGAAGGCGTCCTTTTGCATGACTTGCACCACTGAAGACGGGAAAAAACGCCGGATGTCCCCGAGCCAGCGGGCCACGCGCGGCGACGAGGCTCCGCTGCCGCCCCGCAGGCTGTGCCTGCTGTCCGCTTCGTACAGCGCCGCCAGCGCTTCGTCCATCTGCCGGTCTTCGGGGCTCAGCCCGGCAAGGCCGCAGCTCGCCTGAGCCTCTTCGCCGAGCACCAGCCGCCAACGCCGCAAGCGTTCCCCTTCAGCCGTATCCATCATCAACTCCTGCTCGCCCATTGGAGCCGCCGTAAGCCCGGCGTCATCCGTTGAGCGTGTTAGCCTTTGAATCATTTTGATTTTATGTCCTATGACATTCCATGTCTTTGGGGAAGCGTCATTCGGAAGCCAACGCCCTCCATCCGTTTATGCCTGTGCCGTGAGGCCGAGCACGCGCCGCAGCAACGGGACGGGCAGGGCCGCGCGTTCCGCATCCCAACGGGTTTCGGCCTGTTTCTGCATCGGCTTTCCGGCGGCTCGTTTGGCGCGTTCGCCGAGCTGACGGCGCTCGGGAGCGGAAAAGCCCGAGAATGTCCGGCGCAGCATGGGAAGGATATTGGTAAAATGCGTATCGTTCAGGCTGTCCAGCCAGTTGGCGAGCACACCCCACAGGGCGTCGTCGTGCAGCAGCACCAGCGCGCTTTGGTTCAGGAACCCTTCGATCCATGCGGAGGCCGAGGCGGGCGCGGCCGCCGCCGACAGGGAAAGGCTCATCAGCCGGGCGGCTTCTTCCACAGGGAGGCGCTGCTCGTCGAACAGCAGGCGGACGGCCATGCCCCGCAGCAGCTCGTGGACCATCCCGTCGCGCAGGGCCGTCTGGTGCAGGGCGGACAGCCAGCTTTCCCAAAGCCCTTTGTTTCCAAGGAGCCGTATTGCGTTGTGCGCCGCGATGATGCGGGCACGCATGGCGGCGGCGTTTTCGTCGTCCAGCGAGGTGCAGGCCCCCGGCAGCCCGATGGATGCACGGGGGATCAAGCCTTCAAGGACGCGGGCGACCATCCCGGCGTCAGTTTGGCGCACGTTGCCGTAGCGGGCGATGGCCGCCAATGGCGGGATGGCTTCCAGCAGCTGGCCGACGTCGTTGGCTGTGGCGGCCTTTTCTTCCAGCATACGGGTGGCGTACCCCACGGCGTCCGGCAGATCGGCGAACAGGATGTCGTTCACCAGTTCCGCCAATCGGAGCAAGTCCGCTTCACCGGACAGCTCCACGGCCTTCGCGGTGGCGGCTTCAAGGATGGTGTTTCCCCAGCGGCTGGCGGCGATCACCGCAATGGGGAGCTCGGGCACCCATTGCATTTCCCAAAGTTCATGGAACGTCCCTTTGGCGTTCCGGCTGCCTCCCGGCGTGGCCCAGCCGATTTCCAACAGCCGCAGGCGGTGCAGGAGGTGGCTGCGCGCCAGATCGTTGGCTTGGCGCAGATCGAGATCCAATACCTTCCGCGCGGCTTCGGGCTTCAGGCGCAGGCTTTTCTGCTGCTGTTCCAGATCCCGCTGGAGCGGGACGGTGGGCGCGGTTTCGGGAATCGTCCCCAGTTTGTCGCCCACGATAAGCTGACGCTCGATGAGGCGCAGCGGCGCGGGGTCGCCCATGCAGACCGTGGTTTGCAGCGCTTCGTAAAGCTCCGGCAAGCCGGGGCGGGGTCGCTCGCGCAGGGCGGCCAGCGACGTGGCGAGACGCGAGGCTTCGATGATGTGGGCGGACGAGCAGTCCATGTCCTGTTCGCGGAACAGGCGGGCGGGTTGGGTCAGCCAGCCTATGGCCCGATCGCCCTTGCCGCTGCGCCAGAGGTGCTCATACCACGCGGGAGAGGTCACGCCCGCGCCGTAACCGCTCCGGCTGCTCAGATTGGCATAGGTCCACGGCGTCCATGTCGCCGCGACCTTCATTTTGGGCAGGCCCTTGAGCAGGTCGTTGTCCTGCTTGGCTGGCGTTTCCGCTCCAAGCGCGGGCACATGCCACGCGCCGCAGATCACGGCGATACGCTGGAAGCCTTCCTTTTTCGCCTGCCGCAGCGTTTTGCGCATGTACGCTTCGCGCAGGGCTTCCCGCCGCGTCTCCCGTTCGCCGCGTTCGCGTCTGGGCGCTTCGGCCCGCAGCGCGGTCATAGCTTCACGGATGGCGTCGAACAGCTCAAGGCCGTCGATGCGCTCCTCGACCATGTGGTTCCACCACGCCTCGCCGTCGCCGTATCCGGCGGCGCGTCCGAGCCAGTCGAGCGGATCGCCGTAAACGTCCTCCTGAGCAGACGCCTCACCCCCGGCGTTTCCGTCCGTATCGCCCGTATCGCCGCCTTCAGGCTGTTCGGGGGCAAGCGTATTCGTGGCGGTGTTTTCAGGTGCCTGCGCGCCTGAAGCGGGGGCTTCCGTGCCTTCGGCGGCGTCCGTTTTTGTACGTCCTTCCGCGTCTCTCAGCGCTTCCTCCTTAGCCCTGCATTCGTCTTCAAAGGCCTTGTCCAGCCCGAATTGATGGGCGATGGGCAGATCCATGAAGCGCACCGGAAGGGATTGGCCCAAGCCGTACCGCAAGGCCCGCCATTCCGGGGAGAACTCGGCGAAAGGATAGAAGACGGCGCGGCGGGAATCGTCGGGAGCGTACACGAGCAAGGCCACCGGGGGGCACATCCCCGATTCGAGCACGAACGGCAGCACGGATTCCCCATCCGGCGGCCCTTCGATCAACAGGCAGTCGGGCTGCATTGCTTCCAGAGCCCGCAACAGGCTGCGGGCGCACCCCGGCCCGTGGTGGCGGATGCCGAAAAGTCGAACGGTCTGATCAGGCATGGCGAAGCCTTTTGTAAACTGTTGGGGAAGAGTGCCCGCCGAAGGAAGGGGGCTTTCCAGAAAGCCTTTTTCCCCGAATCGACATGCGGGCGTGCGCCCTTCTTCTTGCAACAACTGTGGGGCGGCGTTTGCTCCGTTTGCCCCCAGATGGGTGCACCCTGAGAAACCGGGCATACGGAAACCCTGTTTTCCGGCGGCATACGCATGGCTGAAACGGAAACGGCGCGGACATGGGCCGATTTCCCAGCCCCACCGTGCCCCACCAGCTCCCTTTGCGGCGCCTCCCCACCGGCCGGAGTTTTTGCGGGTGGGGGTACGGGGGAGGGAGCTTTCTACAAAAAGCACCCTCCCCCGATTCCTTCCCTAATCCACTTCGCGGCAGGCGCGATAGAGATCCTTCCAGTCGGAGCGTTCCTTGACCACTGTTTCGAGGTACTCGCGCCAGACGAGATCGTCCTGCACGGGATCCTTGACCACCGCGCCCACGAGGCTCGCGGCGACGTCGCGGGCGTGCAGCACGCCGTCCCCGAAGTGCGCGGCAAGCGCCATGCCGCTGTTGAGCACGGAGATGGCCTCCGCCGTGCTCATCGTGCCGGTGGGCGACTTGAGCTTGGTCTTGCCGTCTTCGGTCTGCCCGTTCCGCAGCTCGCGGAAAATCTGAACCACGCGGCGCACTTCATGCATCGCCGGGGGCTCGGCGGGAAGCTCCAGCGCGCGGCCCATTTCGGAGACGCGCTTGGACACGATGCTGATTTCCTCTTCCTCCGTGGCGGGCACGGGCAGGATGACCGTGTTGAAGCGCCGTTTGAGCGCGGAGGACAGTTCGTTGACGCCCTTGTCGCGGTTGTTCGCCGTGGCGATGAGGTTGAAGCCGCGCACGGCCTGCACTTCGTCGTTGAGCTCGGGGATGGGGAGGGTCTTTTCGGACAGGATGGTGATCAGCGTATCCTGTACGTCGGCGGGGATGCGGGTCAGTTCCTCCACGCGGGCGATGCGGCCCTCGGACATGGCGCGCATGAGCGGGCTTTCGACCAGCGCGGCGCGGGACGGCCCTTTGGAGAGCAGTTCCGCATAGTTCCAGCCATACCGCATCTGTTCTTCGCTGGTGCCCGCCGTACCTTGGATGATGCGCGTGGAGTCGCCGCTGATGGCCGCCGCCAAATGCTCGGACACCCACGATTTCGCCGTTCCCGGAACCCCGTACAGCAGGAGCGCCCGATCCGTCGCCAGCGTAGCGACCGCCGTTTCGATGATGCGGCGGTTCCCGATATACTTGGCGGACACCGTAAAGCCGTTGTCCAGTTCGCCGCCGAGCAGGTAGGTGCAGACGGCCCACGGGGAAAGCTCCCAGTTGGCGGGACGCTGGCGGGCGTCGGATTTTTTGAGTTCTTCCAGTTCCTCGGCGAACTGTTGTTCGGCGTGGTGCCGCAGCTTGTTTTCGTTGGTAGCCGTGCTCATGGTTTTCTCTCAGGCAAAGTATTGGTGAAGGGCCTTGCGGGTCCTTATGGCCGTGGTCAGAAAGTCGTACCCGGATCGGCAGAAGGGGGTCCCGTTTTCTCCGTGGGGCCAGCCCTCAAGCAGATCATCCAGCAAGGAAACCGGGATCAGCCAAAAGGTGGCCTCGATGATGTGCCCCAGCGCGATGGAGGTCTGGTAGCTTATTTGGCCGATGCCGTCGGAATGGTCCGCCCAGAAGCGGATCCGCCGGACGAGGGAGTGTCCGCCTTCAAGGGAAAAGGTTGCATCCCCCTCCCATTCGGATGCGGCGAAACGTCCGAACTGCATCACCTGTTTATAGTGTTGCTGTGCGAACGTGGCCCCGCCGCCCGCGGAGCCGGGGCAGGGGAAGCGTTCAAGAAGGGCCGCCTCACGCTCGGGGGGCGGCAGAAGGCCGATGAATGCGAAGGCGCTGAACCGGCCCTTGCCCACGGAAATCTCAATCTGTTCCTTGAACACATGGGCGAGCAGGGCGGAGGCCCATGCCGCATGGCGCTCACGGAGGGCGGCCTCCAGCCAGCTGCGGAGCAACACGTTTCGCCAGTCGGTTTTCTGCGCCCAGTCGATGAGGGCTTCGGGCGACAGGCCGGTATGCGCCTCCCACCACGCCAGCGGTACGCAGCGCCCTATCTGATAGAGCCACCAGGCGCGCGGGCCGAATTCCTCGTACTGCGGCTTTTTTTCTTCCAGCAAGTCCTTTTTCCACTCGGGATCGAAGGATTCCGGGGGCTCGACGGCCGGGAGCGGCGCGGAGAAGGCTGAGGCGATACGCCCGATGAGCCCTCCCCTGGCCTCCGGGACGACGATGCAGGCGGCAAGGCGTTCGCCCATGCGCCGGACATAGCCGCTTTCCGGCAGGCGGACGAGCAGGGAGGCGGCGGCTTGACGCACTTCCTTGCTGCGATCCTTTTCCAGCAGGGTTTCGAGAAAGGCTTCGTCCGCCGCGCTCAGGCCTTCGCCGAGGCATCCGGTAAAGGCGGCGCGTTCGCGGGCATCGAAGGACGCTGAGGCCGTTTCAAAGCGTTCACGGGCCTTGGCGGGATCCTGCGCGCGCAGGGACTTGAGATAGGCTTCGCGCTGCATAAGCGTGCCGTTGTCCCATACTTCGGGATCAAGCTCGTTTTCGGCATTGGTGGCGAAGAGGTTCCATGCGGCGTTCCGTCCGCCGAGCCAGCGGCCGCGTTCCCCGGCGATCAGGGCGATGGGCCCGCGCAGGGACGGCGTGCGGCGCCCAAGCTCCAGCGCCTGCGGGAGCAGCGCCGGAGGGAGCACTTTCCCCGCGCCGAGCATGAGCCTGAAGGCTTCAAGGCGCATACGGTCGGAGCCGCTGGAAAGGACTTGGCGCAATACGTCGATGACGGCGGCCTTGTCGACGGACGCGCGGGGTTCCGGCGGGCAGGGCTCGGGGAGGGCGGAGTCGGCGCGGGGCGGCTGGTACCCCGCCAGCCCGCAGACGGCCTGCACCCCGGCGGCACGGAGCAGCCTGAGCGCTTCGGCGTTTTCGGAGCCGTCCCGCGTGGCGGCAATGGCTTGCGTGAGCCGTCCGGGTTCGCTGTCGTCGGCGGGAAGTTCGGGCGGGCGCTTATCCGTGCCGAGCAGCGCCTGCATGGTCAGGAAGGGCATGTTCATGGGCGGGCTCCTTCTCGCCACAGCGGGGAACCGGACGTTCCGGGCTCCCACGCGCTTAGGGGCTGAAACCGGGCTCCGTCCCATTCGCCCCAGACGCTCAGGGGGCGTCCGCCGCCTTGCGTGAGCAATTCCCAGCCGTCGTTGTCGGTTATGGAGAGCGGGAGGCGGTCGCCTGCATCCGTCTGCAGGAACCACGAATCATCGGAGCGGCAAGGGACGCCGTCGCTGACCATGAGGGGCAGGGGCCATTGCCACGGCTGTGCGGCGATGGCTTTGGCCATGCCTTCCAGCGCTTCGCGGAGGGAAACCGTAGGGATGGGAGCCGTTTTGGCCCGGACGGGATCGCCCGTGGCGATGGCCCGCAGAGGAGCCGCGCCCGGATAGAAGGCCAGCGTCATATCCGCAAGGCTGCCGACGACGAAGCTCTGTTCGAAATGCTTGCCGCCGTGCGAGAAATCCAGCAGCAGGGCCGTGCGCCCGCTGTTCTGCCCGCGCAGCCAGACGCGCCGCCGCCAGAGCCTGTTTTCTTCGGCATAGCCCACGCCGAGCACCAACCAGAGATCGCTCAGGCGTTCCCCGGTGGCGAGCACTTCGTCCTTATCCGGGGACAGGCCGAGGGCGGCACGGACATCCGCCTGTTCCTCCGGGGACAGTGCGTCAAGGTGGCGGAAGGCGTCGATGAGGAGCTGCAGCTGCCCAAACTGGGCCAGCACCACGCCGGGCCAGTCCTCCCCGGAGGACGTGACGCCTTGCAGGTTCCGCAACCGCGCGGCGATGCCGGGAAGCTGCGCGTCGACCATGCGCGCGGCGGCTTCCTCCTGCCAGGCGGGAGTCCCGGAGAGCTGCCCGAGGCCGTGGCGTATGAGGTCGCACATCCAGCGCTCCAGATCGTCCAGGCCGGCAGCCATGCGTTTGAGGCGGGACGCCTCGCGCTTGGCTGCGGCGGCGGGATCGGCGGGCTGGCCCTTGTTTTCCTGCTTTTGCTCCTGACGCGCGGCGCGTTTTTCGCGTGCGTCAAGCCATTCCTTTACCCAATCGGGCGCTTCGCCCTGCGTAAAGGCGGCCTCTTGCTGGACGCGGAGCAGGAGCAGGGCCAGGGAATGCTTGCAGGGAAATTTCCGGCTCGGGCAGGTGCACTTGAAGACCGGCCCGGACAGGTCGGCTTCGACTTGGTAGGGTTTGGAGCCGCTGCCTTTGCATTCCCCCCATACGGCGTTTTCGTTGAAGCCGAGCGTCGGCCACTGGCCGGGTTTGAGCAGAGCTTGCGCCGCCTTGACGGAGGAGGCGTCCGGGGCGAGGGCCAGTACAGATTCGGAGGTGAGTTCCATCGTCTGTCCTGTTGTCGGCGGCCATGCGGCCGCTTCTTAAAGGATCGAAAGAAGGGGGGACGGCGGGACGGGTCCGGCGGAACCCCTTTGCCCTTACGCGGCAGGCCCTGTTCCGGGGCAAGGCCGGCAAGTCAGGCGTTCCTGCGGGAACACCCCACGGTGTTAGAAGCGTTCTGCCATAATGAAGGCTTTCCGGCAACCCGTAACCCTTTTCAGGGCACTGTCCGCAAAAAGAGCCCTTTCCTCAAGAGGATGGGAAAAAGGCTCTTTTGTTGGGAAGGCCGCCGTTTGGAAGAGGGAACAACACCGTCGTTCCAACGGGGCGTTTCCCTTTACGGGGAAAGCGGGACGGTTCAGTTCCGCCGCAGGAACCGCGCCAGCACAGCGGTCATGAGCCCGAACACGGCAATGAGGGCAAAGGAATGGCGCAGGCTCGACGCGTGGGCGATGAAGCCGATGACCGGCGGGCAGAGCAGGAAGCCGAGGAACCCGATGGTTGAAACCACGGCCAGCGCCACGCTCGGATGCATGATTTGGGATTTCCCGGCCATGCTGTAGCAGACCGGCACCACCGAAGCCGTGCCGAAGCCCACCAGCGCGAGGCCGAACGTCGCCGTGGCCACATGGGGCAGGAGAACGGAGATCAGCAGCCCGGCGGCGATGAGCGCGCCGCTGGCTTGCAGGATACGGATGACCCCGAACCTGGTTACAAGCCCGTCCGCCATGAACCTGCCGCAGACCATCGTGCACATGTATGCGATATAGCCGAGGCGGATCAGTTCCGGCGACGGCTTGATGATCGCTTCGTAGTATACGGCGCTCCAGTCGTACATGGTCCCTTCGCTCGCCATGCAGCCGAAAGCGATCAGCCCGAGCAGGACGACATAGGGATCGATTTTCCCCTTGGGGCGTTTGTGTCCGGGCGCCGTGTCGCGTGCCCTGTCGCGCGGCAGGGTTAACCGGAACATGATCGCTACGATGCCCATGCAGACGGCGAAGATGAAACTGAAGTGCACGCGGGTACTGACGGAGAACGCCGCGAACAGCGCGCCGACGATCCCTCCGACGAACCCGGCGAGGCTCCACAGGCCGTGGAAGGCGGCCATGATGCTGCGGCGGTAGAGGCGTTCGACGCCGACGGCCTGTGTGTTCACCGAGATGTTGTGCAGGTTGGCCGCGACGCCGAAGAATACCAGCATGGCGAAAAGCTGCCACGTTTCGCTGATGAAGCCGAGGGCCATGAGGGTCCCCGAATAGAGCAGGGCCGCGAGGAGCAGCATCCTATGGCTTCCGAAGCGGCTGACCAGATAGCCGGACAGGGCCATCGCCGACATCTGCCCCACGGGGATGGCGAACAGGACGCCGCCGAGCTGCGCCTCGTTGAGAGCGAGGGCCTGCTTGATGTCGGGGATACGGCTGGCCCAGCTGGCGAAGACCAGCCCTTGCAGGAAAAAGAAGCTTGCCACGGCGAGCCGGTAAAAACTCTTGGGGGACTGAAATAATGGAATGAATGGCATGGGCGTTTCCTTTTGAGGGGGGACTTCCTACCCCAAAGGGGGGCGCTCGTCCAGTTTCCTTTTGGTGACGCAAAGGGGCAAAGCCCCGAGGAGGCATCCGGGGTTGGGCAAGAGCCCCGGCGGATACCTGAAGCATGGGGCCGTACAAGGCGGCGCTCCAAAACGGCCGGGAATATGGAGGGAATGGATCAGGAGTGTATTGTGAAAGCGGGAAGGGAGAAGAAGGCGTTACGCAAGGAGGCAACGCCGGAGTGATGCACGATATGCGCCCGCAGAGAGAAAGCGGCGTCTTCCTCTCGATCGGAGATTTCTCATGAGCAACAAAAGATGCCTCAAAGAAAGGACTATCGGCTTTTCCTTCTTTTCTATATGATGCCGCAAGACGGCACATGAAAAACGGGAGAAATCCTTCCAGGCTGGTCTTGATCGGCTCTGTTTCCGCTTGCGGCGTTTCGTCTGATTGCGGGAGAAGCCCCGGGATGTCGCATGAATATCACGCAGGGGCACGCTCTGACGGTGTGTTTTTCAAGTCCAGTTTGCCATTCTAGAGAGAACGCACATGATCCAGACCGACCCTATTGCCTTTTCCCCTTCAATTCCTCTCGATTCCACTGAAAAACTTTGGGAATGGCATATCCCTTCGGATCGGCTTTTCTTCAGCAAGGGAACCAGGTTGGCCTTTGGCTTGTCCGATGGGGAAAGCCCCGCCACAATGGCGGCGTTTTTTGAACATATCCCGGAAGGTTGCCTGCAGTCGCTTTGCGAGCTGCGTGAAGGCGTTATCGGCGGGGACAGGGGCTTTCTGGAGACGGCGTATCCGGTCGAAAACTTTTTTGTCCGAGAACGGCTGTTTGTATTGGAAAGGGACGCCGAAGGCCGGGCGATCCGCATCGCAGGGCAATTTGAGATCGCTCCCGGCACGATGGCCTATCTGCCTCCGGTGAGCACCGTGTCCAAAGGGCAGGCGCAGATCTGTTTCTGGAACTGTTCGCTGGAAAAGAGGACGCTGTGGGTCGACGCCAACGGCTCCCGCCTGCTCGGGTATGCCGAGGCCATACCGCGTGTGTTCAACCTTGATGAATGGAAAGAGCGTCTCCACCCCGAAGAAGGCACCGATTGCCGCTATCAGCTCATCATCGAACAGCCGTTGTTCGGAGACGAGCTTACGGATGATCTGCGGGTCCGCAAGGAAGACGGCTCGTATGTCAAAATATGGGTGCGGGGCTCCATCCTGAGCCGTGATGCGGATGGTCACGCCGTCAGCATGTCGGGCACCTGGCAGCCTTTTGGGTTTGTTGAGGAACGCCACGAACAACGGACGCCGGAAAACGGCAGCCTGCTTTCCGCGCTCAATGCAGCCGGGGACGGCCTGTGGGACTGGAACCCCATTACGGACGAAGTGTATTACAGCCCGCGCTGGCTTTCCATGCTCGGGTACACGGCGGAACAGTTCCCCGGGCGCCTCGAAACGTGGAAAGAGAAGATCCATCCGGACGATCTCAAAAAAATCGTGGAACCGCAGCGTAAGCTGGCGGATTCCCCGAAATACGGCGACACGTTCGAGTGCACGTACCGCTTGAAGCGCCTGGACGGGAGCTATGCCTGGATCCTCGGGCGGGGTTACGTGACGCACCGCGACGCAAAGGGGCGGGCCACCCGCATCGTCGGCTTGCACACCAACATCACGGCTTCCCAGGCGGACAGGGATTATTTCGAAAAGCTCGCCCAGAACGATGCGCTGACGGGCCTGCACAGCCGGACCTACTTTGATATCAAGCTGGCGAACATCGAGAACAAAGGGATCCGCCCGTTGTGCGTGATCTCTTGTGACGTCAACGGATTGAAGCTGGCGAACGATTACATGGGGCATCTTGTCGGAGACAAGTTGCTCCAGACCGTGGCGGCCTTGTGCAAGGAAAGCGTGCGCACATCGGATTGCGTGGCCCGGATGGGCGGGGACGAGATCGTTATCCTGCTGCCCACATGCCCACGTGAGGCTGGTGAGGAGATCCTTGCCAAGCTGCGGCGGAACTTTGATCGGCACAACGCCTGTTCCGATCAGATGCCCGCGCTGGTTTCTTTTGGGCTGGCTTGTGCCGAATCCGCCGATATCCCAGCCTCCGCGATCCTCGTGGAAGCCGATCGGGAAATGCTCAAGGAAAAACGGTCCCACCGGAAAGCGGCCCATGAGCGGATCAAACAGTGGATCGAGCAAAACATGGACGTCGTCGTCTCGATTGAAGACGACAGGTATTAGGCCTTCCCCATTTTGAAAGGCCTTGACGCCGAACGCATATTCAGTGCGCCGCAACACAGCGCGGATTCGGCAAAAATGGTATTTCCGGCAAGATGGCCCTTTGAAAGGCGCAACACTTCAAAGGCAATCTGCCCCAAGACGGAGGCATCCTTTTGGATGCCTTTTTTATGTCCGATGGGGCGACCTTTTCTTGGTTCGCCTTTTTCATGAACGGCACTCACGGCGAGATGACGCGCTTTTCCGGTAACGCCATTCCCATGCGGGGAGGAAATGCCCGGCCAAATGGAAGGGACCGGGGAGGCTGCGCCGTTTTTTCTTTTCTGCACTGATCTCTTTTTAAAGCACGAGTCGCGTAACATAACGGATATTTCGTTTTTTATGATGGTTTTTGTTCTTTATGATGCGTTGTCTTTCATATTTTCTTCTTGTTTCTCTGTTTTGAATGTGTTTATACAGGTATATGCAGTTTTATTTCGCTGTAAAAACATCTTGAATAGGTTTATGATACGTGTCACATTAAATGAAGTCTATAAAATATTATATTAAATATTTTAGTGTAAAACGTTAAGGCTCATGTGCCATCGAAATGTATGCTGGAAAGGCTCTCCATTCTGCTGGGATGGTTTCCTGATATTGTATTACGGCATTTCCGTATCGGGATTCGCTAGAAAAGATAGCAGAAATACATCTTGAGCCGATAACCCAGTTTTCTATTATCATTTTTGATCCGTTATACGATCTATAATGATCCTGAAGGTAGAGAAATATGGAATGGAACTGGATACTCGAAGAATATGACGATATGGTTTATGTCAGCGATCTGAACAATTATGAATTGCTGTATGTGAACCGAGCAGGTCTTGATATGTTCCATCTTTCTCGGGAAGAACTCTTTTCTGGAAAAAAGCACCTTTGCTATGAGATATTCCACGGAAGAAATACGCCTTGTCCTTTTTGTACCAACAACTACCTGAAAGATTCAGGATTTTATGAGTGGGAGCATTATAACGAGCAGCTGGGGAAAACGTATCTCCTGAAAGATCGGAAGGTACTGTGGGACGGGCGGGAATCCAGAATCGAGTTCGTTTTTGATGTCTCCAAGTACAAGAACAAACTGGACAAGCAGGGAAAACAGCAGGCGGCGATGCTGCGGAGCCTTCCGGGAGGCATCGCCCGGCTCGACGCGCGCGATGAACGCACAATCCTGTGGTATGGTTCGGAATTCCTGTCGATCATCGGCTACACGGAAGAGCAGTTTAAAGAAGAGCTGCAGAGCCAGTGCCTGTATGTTCATCCGGAGGATCTGGAGCAGGCCGAGGCGGCGATGCACGAGGCGAAGGAAACGGGGCGGAGCAGCATCATGCAGGGCCGGATCGTGACCCGGTCTGGAAAAATCCGTCACTTGACCATCACGTTCAGCTATATGGACGGGAAGGACAGCGAGGATGGGATACCGTCCTACTACAGCCTGGGCATTGACGTGACGGAAACGGTCGAGCGGCAGCGGCTCCAGCAACAGGCGCTGGAAGACGCCTGTCGGGTGGCGAAGCACGCCAACCAGGGAAAGACGGAATTTCTTTCCCGGATGTCCCATGACATCCGGACCCCCATGAACGCCATTGTGGGGATGACGGCGATTGCGGGCGCCCATATTGAGGATACCCAGAAAGTGAGGGACTGCCTCAAGAAGATCAATACGTCCAGCAAACATCTGCTCAATCTGATCAACGAAGTTTTGGATATGTCCAAAATCGAGAGCGGACGCTTGGATGTGCGGGCGAACGATTTCAGCCTTTCCAATCTGGTGCAGAACGTGTTCGACGTGTGCAGGCCGATGATCATTGAAAAGGGGCATCACCTGACCATGAACATCAGCAAGGTGAGGCACGAGGGCCTGTATGGGGATGAGAGCCGCCTCCAGCAGGTTTTGGTGAACATCTTGTCGAACGCCGTGAAGTATACCCCGGCGGGCGGGCGTCTGCATTTCAGCATTGAGGAAAAGCCAACCCATGCCGAAGGGGCCAGTGTCTTCTACTTTACGTTTGAAGACGACGGGATCGGCATGTCCGAGGAGTTCGTCGGGCGCATCTTCGAACCGTTTTCCCGGGCCGAGGATTCCCGGATCAGCAAAATCCAGGGAACGGGCCTTGGCATGGCGATCAGCCAGAACATCATCCATATGATGAACGGCGAGATCACCGTGGACAGCACGCTGGGAAAAGGGAGCCGGTTTACGGTGAGCGTTGCGCTGAAATTCCGGGATGCCGAAGACGGGGAACCCCTTGTTTTGACAGATCTTCCCGTGCTTGTGGTGGATGACGAACGGGATGTCTGCGAATACGCGAGCCTGTTGCTCAAGGAAGTGGGGATGCGGGCTTTTTGGGTCTTGAGCGGGCAAGAAGCCGTCGCCGAGATTGTGCGCGCCCATGAGGAAAGGGACGACTACTTCGCGGTCATCCTGGACTGGAAAATGCCGGATATGGACGGGCTCGATACGGCCCGGGAAATCCGCCGCAGGGTCGGGCCGGATCTCCCCATCATCATGCTGTCGGGCTATGACTGTTCGGATGTGGGGGCGGATTTCCTCGCCGCGGGCGTGGACGTCTTCATCATGAAGCCGCTTTTCAAATCCAACATGGTGCACCTGTTGCGAAATTTTGCGGAGGATCGGGGATGTGGACACGCCTCGGCTGTGCCCAGGCCCGAAGGTCAACGCTTGGACGGATTGCATGTCTTGCTCGTGGAAGACAATGAAATCAATCAAGAAATAGCTAAAGAACTCCTCCTGATGGAAGGGGCGTCCGTTGACGTCGCCGACAACGGGGAACAAGCGCTCAACATCTTTGCCCGGTCGGAGGAAGGGTATTATCAGCTTGTCCTGATGGATATCCAGATGCCCGTCATGGACGGATACACGGCGACTGCCGCACTCCGTTCCTTGCGCAGGGATGATGCGAAGACTGCCATCATTCTGGCGATGACCGCCAACGTGTTCTCGGACGACGTCATCAAGGCCGAGGCATCGGGAATGAACGGGCATATTTCGAAGCCGTTCGACCCGGACAAGCTGTACGCCATGATCGCGGCGTCCTGCTATAAGAAAAGGGGATGACGGCCCGGCGGGTTGAATGCCTTCTTGTGCGAAGGGTGATGGGGTTTCCTTCCGCAAGGAAAAATGAGGTGTGGGGAAGGGAACTGAGAAGGGACAAAAGGCTGGCTGTCCCTTTTATATTGATGCAGCGCTGTCCCTATGAGGGGAGCGGATCCTCCTGTCGGAGTGGGTGGGCAAATGAAGCTTTCGCCGCATGATTCCTCGCTGGATGCTCTCAAGTTCGTTGTGGATATGGCCGATGTCCCGATGGTGATCACGGACGAGGACGGGCGTTTCGTGTTTGCGAACGGGCACACGCTGGATATTGTAGGGAAAGCCGAAGATGCCTGCATAGGTAAACCACTCGCGTCCCTCCTATCCGTTTCCCGGCGCCCACGGTTCAACAGGAGCGGCAAGGCCCCTGTACTGTTCACGCGGGAAGGGCGTTTTTATGAAGTCGATGGGATCAGCCGGTTTCATACCAAATCGGGTATGCTCGAGTTGTCCCGGATTCATGACGTGACGTCCACGTACCGGGACAAGGAAATGCTCGAATTCCTGAAAAGCAACGCGCCCATAGGTATTTTCCAGTTCGTCATGGACGAACACTTCTCGTTTTTTTACGTTTCGGAAGGGTTTTGCGCGATGCACGGGTATACGCAGGACCAGATGAAAACGGCTCCGGATATCAGGGGGAGCGAGCTTATTCACCCCGACCACCTCCAACGCTTTAACGACTTGATCAGGACGGCCTATGAAGACGGAAAGTCCTCCGTCGGCTTCGAGATGAAAGTCATCAGGCGGGACGGCAAGGTCCGCTGGCTCCTCACGCAGTGTTCGTTTGTCAAAACGGTGGACGGGACCATCGTGTACGGCTACGTCTCGGACTGCACCGACCTGAAAAACATGGAGGAAAAGACCAAAACCGTCCAGGATGTTTGCAGGTTCACGGTCAACCACGACTACGAATGGATCTTGTTGGTCGACATCCCGGCGGACAGGTACGAGTACTTTTTTTCGGGTCGGAACAGCATGATCGGAAGCGGGATGCAGGGCGTTTTCAGCGAGCTGGTGCGGCTCCGGAGCGAAACGGTCGTCCATCCTGATGATGTGGAGGCTTACCGGGCCTTTTTCAAACCGGAACGCCTTGCCTGGGAAAACGGCACGCCGGGGCTGTCCCATGAGCTCAAGTATCGTGTGCTCATGGGCAACGGGCAAGCCCGGTGGCATTGCTTACGGGCGTATCTTTTTGACCCCGTAAGGCGGATGCTCCTCTTTTGCGCCAAAGACGTTGAGGAAGAGGAGCGCCAGAAGGCTACGTTGCGTATGGCGCTCGTTGCCGCCGAACAGGCCAACCATGCCAAAAGCGAGTTCCTTTCCCGGATGTCGCACGACATCAGAACGCCGATGAACGCGATCATCGGCATGGCGGCCATTGCGGGCATGAACGTGGGCAACCCCGAACGGCTCAGCGAGTGCCTGAACAATATCGCCTTGTCGTCCCGTTTCCTGCTGTCGCTCATCAATGACGTCTTGGACGTCGCCAAGATCGAAAGCGGCAAGATGAGCCTGGCTTCCGAACCGTTTGATTTTGGTGAACTCGTCAGCTCCGTCAGCTCGTTCACATACGGCAGCGCGGTGGCGAAGGGCATAATATTCAACCTGTTTGCCTCTCCGCTCCTTGAGAAGATCTATGTCGGCGATCCCCTGCGCATCAAGCAAGTCTTGATGAACTTGCTGTCCAACGCCCTGAAGTTTGCGCCCGAAAAGGGCAGGATCGAATTCAACATCACGCCAGTCCAAAAAGTCGGGCATCGGGAACTCGTACGGTTCGTCATTTCCGATAATGGGATCGGCATGAGCAAGAGCTTTCAGGAAAGGATGTTCCAGCCGTTCGAGCAGGAGATGACGGATCAGCGGGGCCTTTCGGGATCAGGGCTTGGCCTGGCCATTGTCAGGAGCTTCGTCCAGCTGATGGACGGGACCATTCGCGTGGAGAGCGAGCAAGGAAAGGGGTCGTCTTTTTCCGTGGACATACCGCTCGGGCTGTTCGAGGGGGCGCTGTACGGATGGGATAAGGACGCCTTGGAACAATCCGAGAGCGTGCGAGTGCTGGTCATAGGCGATGACAGGGCTGCCTGTGAGCATACGGCGGTACTGCTGCGCCGTATGGCGGTTGAAGCGTCCTTCGTGCTTTCCGGCGAAGAGGGCGTCGTCTGTGTTCGGCAAGCCAGGGAGAGGCGGCGGGATTACGGCATGATCCTGATCGATTGGAAAAAGCCGGGCATGGACGATATGGAAACGGTCCGGCATATCAGGGAAATCGTTGGAAAGGCCACGACCCCCATCGCCATGTCGGCCTGTGATTGGAGGGGGATGGAAGCCCCTGCCCGTACCGCCGGCGTGGATTATTTTATCAACAAACCCGTATTGCGGGAGCATCTGCGTGATATGCTCTTAGTGGTGACCCATCATAGGCACGCCTTTGATGTTCCGGCCATGCCGGAGGAAGTCCGTTTTAACCGTGAAAAGATCCTGATTGCCGAAGATAACGATCTGAATGCCGAGATCCTCAAAACGCTTCTGGAGTCAAGGAATCTCTCCGTCGTCTGGGCCGAGAACGGCAAGGTTGCGGTGGAGCGCTTTGCGGAATCCGAACCGGGGGAATACGCCGCTATCCTGATGGATGTCCGTATGCCGGTCATGGACGGCCTTGAAGCCACACGGCACATACGCGGCATGACAAGGGAAGACGCGCGGCGTATTCCGATTTTCGCACTCTCCGCGAACGCCTTTGCGGACGACATCCAGCGATCCCTGCAGTGCGGCATGAACACGCATTTTAACAAGCCTGTGGATATGGATTCCATTTGCGCAGCACTGCACTACTGGCTGGAACATGATAAAGGAAACCGGCCGTGATGTGGCGGTATTGCTCCGTCAATGCCTGCGGCATCCGGAATGGGATTGAAAAAAGAGTTGTGCAATGAGGCCGCAACTCTTTTTTATTTATGGAGATAGAGAACAACGGAAGAGGAGGAGCTAGGGGCAGGACTCATTCAGAGCCCGTGCTTCGTCACGCCTTTTTCTGGCTTCGGCAAGGCTGACTTCTGGGTACTTGCCAAGGGCAAGAGTCTTCTGTTTGCCGTCAAAACGGTAGAAGAGCCTCCAGAGCTTTCCCCCGGCAGGTGAGACATGGATGTACAGCCCGTCACTGTAAGAGAGCTTTTGCACCTTGTCGACAGGCTTCAGGCTCTTGAGCTTGGTATCCGTAAGTTTTATGGCCATTGCTGGTATGGAAAGATCCCAGCGAAAATACCAGCAAAAAGGGCGGATGTACACGGACTCCAGCGAACGCCTATGAACATGCAAACAGCATAAAAGTAAAGCCCGTCAAGGCGTTATGAGCCTTTAACGGGCTTTACCGAACTTCGATGTGGTGCCGAGGGCGGGAGAAAAAATGATTCTCCACAATTCACTGAAAATACAAGCGTTCTTATCAATAAGGTGTTAGCTGTGTAACAGTTTGTTGAAAGACTCTTTCCGGTCTTCCTCTTTTCGTCAAGCGTTATTTGAAATGTCAATATAGAGTATACACCAATCTGACAAAATGGGTTGACACTTTTTATGTCAGAATAGGATTCTTTTTAGTATTTCTTGACACTTCTTTCTAGAGGTTATAGACTCTATCCTGACACTTTGAAAGTTTGACGGAAAGGAGGCAAGGGAATGGACATAGGCTATATCCGAGTCAGCGGGGTTGACCAGAACACGGCACGGCAGGAATCAGCCTTTGACGGTTTGAACCTCAACAAGGTGTTTGAGGACAAGGCCAGTGGGAAGGACGTACACCGCCCCGCCTTGGAGCGTTGCCTTGAAGTGGTGAGGGACGGCGATACCCTTCATGTCCACAGCATAGACCGCCTTGCGCGGAACATGCAGGACTTGCTTTCTCTTCTTTCAGACCTCACGGGGCGGGGCGTGTCTGTGAAGTTCCACAAGGAAAATTTGACCTTCACCCCCGACAAGGAAAACCCTTTCCAACGCCTACAGCTTCAACTTATCAGCTCAGTAGCGGAGTTTGAACGCGCCATGATTCGAGAGAGGCAGAGGGAAGGAATCGCTATTGCCAAGGCCGCAGGGAAATATAAAGGCCGCAAGCCTAGCCTCACCCCTGAACAAGCGGCGGAACTACGCAAGCGTGTTGAAGAGAACGGCGAAAAGGTGGCTAGGCTGGCGCGTGAGTATGGGGTATCAAGGCAGACGGTCTATGAGCATTTGAAGCGCATAGGAGATGTAGGACATAGCAAGGATGTTTGAAAAAATTGTTGACTTTTTCAAAACTCCAACTACCCTAAAAACAAGTGGGACGGCAAGCGAGCCAACGCCTACCGTCCCGATGTGGGACACGTCCCCCGATGTTCAGAACATCAGTGTTTGCGCCCCGGCTAGGAACCTCACTTCCTACCGGGGCAACTGCGTTAGAGGTTCAGCAAGATGCGAACCACCACAGCCGCTATGACGTCAGCCAGCGCAAGCGCCGCAACGTCCCGCAGGAAGTGTTTCATGGGGTACCCCCTTTTCGGGAGGCGCGCCCCACAAGAACGCAGCCTACACAGTCTCACTACTCAAGGCAAGAGTACCGCAAAGGAGCCGAGGAAGTGTGCGAACACTCCCCCGGCTTGGGCATGGTGCTTGTTGTGCCTTGTCCCTGACCGCTCGGTTTATGCATCTAAGCAGACAACCTGCAAATGTGCCGTCACAGCTTCCGACTGTCTGACGGCACTTTTGTTTTTGCAGGGGGCTACGGTGTCGTTGGTCAAGGATGGGTTTGGTGTACAGGAGGAAGAAGCGGTTAACGTCTCCCCCTCTTCCTTTTCCTC
>ENA-ORVC01001315-ORVC01001315.1-human-gut-metagenome-genome-assembly--contig:-NODE-1315-length-21498-cov-3.551229_pt1 | contig 21498 bp, 18 predicted proteins | sample MGYA00242092_ERZ509234 | MGnify/ENA primary metagenome ERZ509234 (study PRJEB26280, sample SAMEA2338800) | human gut metagenome | biome: human gut; feature: human-associated habitat; material: faeces... | reverse complement strand
GAAAATGGTCAACGGCGTCATCCTGTTGGTAGACGCTGCGGAAGGTCCCATGCCCCAGACCCGTTTCGTGCTGAGCAAGGCTCTGGAACTGGGCCATCGGGTCATTGTGGTGCTCAATAAGATTGACCGTCCGGATCAGCGAATCCATGAGGTCATCGACGAGGTTCTGGAACTGCTGATGGACCTGAACGCCACTGACGAGCAGCTGGACAGCCCCATGCTCTTCTGCTCCGGCCGTCAGGGTACTGCTTCCTACTCTCCCGATGTGCCGGGGAAGGATCTGCAGCCCCTGTTCGATACCATTCTGGATTATATTCCCGCACCGGAGATCCATCTGGACGAGCCGTTCCAGATGCTGGTCAGCTCTGTGGACTACAATGAGTTCGTGGGCCGCATTGCCATTGGCCGGGTAGAGCGGGGCCAGATTAAGCAGAACCAGGAAATCGTGGTGTGCAACTACCATGATGAGAGCGGTTCTACCAAAAAGGCAAAGGCCGTGTCCATGTATGAATACGAGGGCTTGGCTCGGGTGCCCATCACGGTGGGGTCTGCCGGCGATATCATCGCCATGAGCGGTATTGGCGACATCACCATCGGTGATACCATCTGCTCTCCGGAGAAGGTGGAGCCCATTGAGTTCGTGCAGATCTCTGCACCGACCATGGAGATGACATTTGCGGTCAACGATTCTCCCTTTGCGGGCAAGGAAGGCAAATTTGTCACTTCCCGGCAGATTCGGGAGCGGTTGTACCGGGAAACTTTGAAGGATGTGTCCCTGCGGGTCACGGACGACCCCGACGCCATGGATTCTTTCGTGGTGGCCGGCCGCGGCGAGATGCACCTGTCCATTCTGATTGAGACTATGCGCCGGGAAGGCTATGAATTCCAGGTTTCTCCTCCCCGTGTGCTGTTCCAGACCATCAATGGTCAGAAATGCGAGCCCATCGAGCGGGTGGTGGTGGATGTCCCCTCGGACTACATCGGCTCCGTGATTGAGAAACTGGGCCGCCGCCACGGAGAGTTCGTGGAAATGCTGCCTGTGGGCAACCGGACGAAGGCCACCTTCCTGGTGCCTTCCAGAGGTCTGTTCGGCTATCGGAACGAGTTCCTGACCGACACCAAGGGCGAGGGCATCCTGGCCAGTGTGTTCGAGAAATACGAGCCGTTCAAGGGCGATATTGCCCGCCGTTCCACCGGTTCTCTGGTGGCTTTTGAGACCGGCGAGTCCGTGACTTACGGTCTGTTCAATGCCCAGGAGCGCGGCACCCTGTTCATCGGTCCGGGCGTGCCTGTGTATGCCGGCATGGTGGTGGGTGTCAACCCCAAGGCCGAGGATATGAGCGTGAATGTGTGCAAGCGGAAACAGCTGACCAACATGCGTGCAGCCGGCAGTGATGACGCGCTGCGTCTGGTCTCTCCCCGGAATATGTCCCTGGAGCAGTGCCTGGAGTTCCTGGCAGATGATGAGCTGCTGGAAGTCACGCCCAAAAATCTGCGCCTGCGGAAACGGATTCTGGACCACAGCCAGCGGATGAAAGCGCTCAAGGGCGGAAAGTAAAGCAGATCGCACTCTGTTTGATATGTTGATAGGAAACAAGCCGTTCCCCGACCGGGGGAACGGCTTGTTTTTGTTTATTCGGAGTGTCTGGACGGGGTATATTGGTCTGGTTGCGTGCGTCGGAAGTACAGCAGCAGACCCATCCCGCCGAGCCAGTAGGCCAGCAGGTCAAAGGGGTCAGAAACTGCATCCGGACGATACAGCGGGGTGATATATTCCCAGAACAGACCGCAGCCCAGCAGAAACAGGGAAACGGCCAGGGGCGTTCGCAGCGGCGGCCGCCGGGCAAGGAGCAGGAAGAGATTTACCAGGCACAGAATCAGTCCACCGGCCAGGACATCCGCAGCATATCCGCTCCGCAGGATTCCCAAGATGCCCGGGGAGGGCGGCAGAAAACGGTTCAACCAATAGACCAGACCAATCCCGGCCATGACGGACAGATATCGTTTCATCTCAAAAGAAGGACAAAATGACCAGCGCGAGAACCACTGCGGCGGCAACGGCCCAGAATCCCACACCGTTTCCGGTCTCTTTGGGCGTGGGCATGGCGCCGGGGAGTTGGAGCAGCTGATTTTCCGGCTGACCAAAATCTTCCACGATGCGGGTGTGGAAAAACTCCAGGTTCAGCTTGGCGGCAATCCACAGGGCCGTGCCGCTGGAAATATCCCGCCGTACCAGGGTCGCAGTGCCGCTGCTTTCGATGGACTGGATTTGTTCCTGCAAAGTCTCTTCGGAAAAACCGAAGGAGCACAGCAGCGGCAGCGCCTCGCGGAAGTGGCTTGCGACAAAGCTTTTGTATTCGATGATCAGGGCGTAGCGCGGGCCGGGCTGGGTGAATTCCGGAGAAACATATCCGCAGTTGGGACAGGTGGTTTCGGGCACATCAGAGCCGCAGCAGGGGCACTTGTGGTCAAAGGGAACCCCCTGCCCCTCTGGGGAAGGGTCCGCAGGTTCTGCCCCCAACAAAATATAATCCGCAGAGACATGCAGTTCTGTGCAGAGCCGGGCCAAAGTGATGGCGTCCGGGATGGCGCTGCCCCTTTCACCAACATAAGGATACAAAACGGGTTTAATCGATTTTACCCACAAAACGGTAGTAAATATCGACGGTCTGTTCCTTCTCGCCGTCCTCGCCAACGGTTTTCTCATGAACCACAATCTTTTCAATCAGGGCATTGAGCATTTCGGCGGTCAGTTCTTCAGGATGTGCATAGTGCTGAATGAGACCGATCCACTGGTCGATGTTCACAACAGTCTGCTGTTCCGTGTCAAGCTCGGCTTGCAGACGCTCAATCTTTTCCAGCACCTCAGCCTGTTCCGTCTGGTACTTTTCAGACAGAACCTTGAAATTGTACTCCGTGATGCGTTCTGCCGCCCAGTCCTCATAGAGTTTGGAAAACAGCCTGTCCAGCTCCTTCTGCCGCTTCTGCGACCGTTTCAGCTCTGCATCCCGCATTTTTACCATGCGCTGCTGTTCGCGGTCGTTGGCATGGAGCAGCTGCCTTTTCAGGTGTTCTTCTCCCATATCGGACTGCGCAGACCAGTATTGTAGACGGCTCAGAACATAGGCGTAGAGCGTATCATAACGGATGTAATGAGAGGTGCAGTCACAATGCTTTGGTCCGTGCTGACGGTAGTTGGTGCAGACAAAGTAGTGGAACGGCTTGCTGTTGCTGTTATTCGTGCCATAACTCATCGACCAGCCGCAGTCAGCGCATTTCACAAGGCCGGAAAAGATTTGCGTGGTTGCCGTTTTTATTTTCCTGCGGCGGCTTGCAATCTGCTCCTGCACCCGCTCAAAGACTTCCTTTGAGACAATGGCTTCATGGGTATTCTCAATCCGTAGCCATTCCTCCGGCGGCTTTCTGATTTTCTTCTTGTTCTTGTAGGAAATGTTGGTCTGAATGCCGTGGACGCTGTTGCCGATGTAGGTCTCATTCTTGACGATGCTCTTAACCTGTGCAACTGTCCATGCGTAGCGTTTCTTCTCCGGTGCGTCCGCATAGATATTGGCGAATGTGCCATAGCGGGTGTAGTTCAGCCAGCCCGGAGTCGGCACCTGCTCATCAAGAAGAATCCCTGTAATTTTAGCAGCCCCAGCCCCGTGAAAAGCAAGATCAAAGATTTTCTCTACGATCCATCTCGTTTCCTCGTCGATTACCAGCCGATTCTTCACATCAGGGTCTCGCTTGTATCCCAGCGGTGCATAGGCAAAGGTACGTTCTCCGGCTAAAAATTTGGCGTGGAGAGAGTTTTTGACCTTGCGGCTGGTATCTTTGGCAAACCACTCGTTGAACAGGTTTTTGAAAGGAACGAAATCACTGAGACCTTTTTCCGTGTCCTCGTTGTCCGAAACGGCGATGTAGCGAATGCCCTTTTCCGGAAACACGAACTCCAGATAATAGTCCATCATGATATGCTCTCTGCCAAAGCGAGATAGGTCCTTGCTGGCGATACAGTTCACCTTTCCTGCCTCAACGTCCTGCATCATGCGCTGGAAATTAGGACGATCAAAATTCGTACCTGACCATCCGTCGTCGATGTACTCGCCTACCACATGAAGGTTGTTTTCCTCTGCAAATCGACGCAGAATCGTGCGCTGGGTCTCAATAGAAACACTATCACCATAGCTTTCATCGTCACGGCTCAGACGCATATAAAGTGCGGTATTGTATGGTTGTTTCATAATGACTTCCTCCTATCAGTCGAAACAACCCACGCTTACAATACTTTGCTGAAAATAGTGTATCATAAGCGCGAGCTGGATTCAATGCGGATTCTCAGTTTTCAGCTTGCGGGGGCAATGATTTTCTCGGATTTTCCCTCCTGCGCCACATAGCGGATCGTCTCTGCGGCAATCTCACCGTAGGTTCTGCCCTGCGGCTTAAAATGCTCTGACACCCGGATACGGCTCTTGCCGTGGTAGAAGTACAGCGTTCCGTTCTCATCCTGTGCGTAGAACACGGGAACAGAAGGTTTCAATTTCATGATCTCGGCATAGTAGTTCTCCCAATAGCATTTGCACACATCCAGGAAGCTCTTGGGTGGCTCGAAAACCGGATCAAAGCAGCTTTCAAGGTCAATATCCCGGCAAAGGACAATGAGGGTGTCAAGCGGCGCATTCTGCATAACAGCGTCGTTGATCTTGGCATAGTCAATAGCGGTATTTTTCATAGGCAATTCCTTTCTCAAATCTCAATTTCGTGTTTATGATTTTTCGCCTGTTCGGTGCGCTCCTGCTCATGGCGGATGCTCTCGATGGCGTAGTGAATCTGGCGGATACTTTTGAGGTCCTGCTGGATGGCGGAAAGCTGCTGCCTTTCGGCGGTGTATTCCTGTTCCAGCACCGCTTTTTCCTCCTGCCAGTTCTTGAGCGGCACCTTATTCCCATCTGCCAGATAGGGTTTTAACTCCCTGCGTGCCATGTAGAACAGGTCAAGCGTTCGCTCATGCTGGGCAGCGTATTCCTCCCGTTTTTTCTTCCACTTGATTTCATTCAGCTTGTCATAGACCGGCTTGCCCTCCCTGTAAAAGTCCGCAAGCTGCACCAGCCTGTCCAGCTTCTTGATACGCTGCTCTTTAGCCGTAAGTGAGGATTTCAGGCTGTTGGCGGTTTTGTCGTACCCATCCAGCCGGGATTCCAGATCGGACAGAGTGCTGATATTGTTGGTGTGCAGATAGCTGACGGCTGCGCTGTAGCTTTTCAGATTGCCCAACTTGGCTTTCTGGCTCCACGCCCCAGCGTTTCGTCCCGCAAAATACCGCCCCAGCAGATCAACAATACGCGGCTCCTGCGGCTTGGAGAGTTCTGCCTTTACCTCTTTCAGCCATGCCAGCAATTTGGAGATTATCTGGCGGATATTGTTTAATTTGGCATTGGCAGAGCGCACCCAACGGTTGAGATCGCCCTTGTCGGTGCGGATACCCTTGGCTTCCATGGCACGGACAGTCGGCCCCTCGTGCTGGGTGGGTATCTGCTCCACGCCCTGACGCTCAAAGCTGCGGTGGTCGATACGGCAGTCCAACCCTTTCTCCGCAAATTTGGCGTTGCACAGCTCTGCCCATGCCTGCCGCCACGCTTCCAGCGTTTCTGGGCTGCCCCAGTCGATAGTGGGAACAGCGTTGAACACATAGTTTCCGGCCTCGTCCCGGATGCGCTCGCCTTGTTCGTCCAGTACATATTCCCGCCGCTGCTTGTTGCCCCACTTCCCGTTTGGCAGGATGGGGCGGATGGGACACATGACATGGAAATGGGGGTTCTGGATGCCGCCGTCCTCCTTGTCAGGCTGATGCACGGCGAAGTCTACCACCATGCCCCGGCTTACAAACTGCTCCAATAAAAATTGCCTTGCAAGGTCGATGTTCTCCTCTGTGGAAAACTCGTTCTGCAAGGCAATGTCAAAGCTGTATGCAAGCTGGGCTTTGGTGTTTTTCTCGACTCTCTCCACAGCATTCCAGAGAAATTCCCGGTTTGCGTACTCCGGCGGGGCGTGGGGGGGCATCAGGATTTCCGAACAGATCACACCGCCCTTGCGGGTGTAGTCGCTGTCCTCGCCGTAATACTCGCTGTGCAGCTTTTCGCCGGAGCGATAGGCGGCAGCAGCCACGGCAGACTGTCCGGCGCTGCGCTTGATTTGAGTCACATGAAAATGATACAGAGCGATGGTCAGTCACCTCCAAACTCATGCCTGTTGTGTTCGTTGACGGCCTCCATGAGCAGACCTTTGACCTCGGGGACAGCAAAGGCTTTTTCCGCAAAGGCATAGAACTCGATTTCGGTCAAAACCTTTGCAAGCGGGGCCACGCTCTCCACGGCGGCCCCACGGGTGATAAGGTGGTGCGCTCGCTTCCGTCGGTCGCCTTTTTCGTAGTAACTGCGGCGGTTTTCAAGTTGCTGCTGTTTGTGTTGAAGCTGGGCAAGCTGACGCTCATTGTCAGCGATCTCGGCTTGCAGTTCGGGGATGGTTTTCTGTTTCACCATAGTGCATGACCTCCTTTTTGATGGGATGGATAGGATAGAAAAAGACCGCCTACATTTTCGGTAGACGGACTAACTGACAGTATGGGATTTTCAGACTTTGCAGCGGGGACTGTCTGCTGAAAGCAGATTGTTCCCGCTGCAAAGTACACAGGGATAGCCGCACAGCGGCGCAAGGGGTGCAGCCCCTTGTTCGGAGCGAAGTGACGCAAAACAGCCCGGACACTCGAATGTCCGGGCTGTTCGCCTCGCAGAGCGCACATACAGGGCTTGCCCGTGTATAGAAGTGCGCCCTTTGTTCCAAAGGAATTCTTATCGTCTGTCCAGTGCTTAGTGAATACGAAGACTTGTCCAGTTCTCGGAAGGACGGGAGCCCGTGTATTCGTGTTCGTTGGACGCTTCGATCACCTCATAATAATACCAAGCAGAGGGATCGTTGTCCGGCCAGACCCTGAAATTCATCAACTCGCTCTTCTCGTTGACCCCACGATTCAAAACACGGTTGATAATCGTCATGGCTTCGGCGCGGGTAATGGGCTGCTCTGGCTTGAATGTACCATCGGTGTAACCGGCGATCCAGCCTGCCTTTGTCGCAGTCGCGATACAGCCGTAAGCCCAATAATCCCTTGAGACATCGATGAAGCTGCAATCCTCGTTCTGTACTCCGATAAAGCGGACCAGCATTGCAACAAACTCGGCGCGGGTGATGTTCTTGTTACCACCGAATGTGCCATCGGGATAGCCCGTTATATATTTTCCGTTTGCCATAGTAGAAACCGATTCGTTGTACCAATCATCGGTCGAAACATCGCTGAAGGAATTGTTTGCGGTCTGAATCTCATTTCTGCGGCTCTCAGTAAGCAGACGGTAGAGCATCGTAGCCGTCTCGGCACGGGTAACGTTGTTGTTTGGCTTTACCGTGCCATCTGTATAGCCATGGACATAAGCCACATGGTCATCCCCGTTCAGGTCGGCAGGAGCATTTTTTTGATAGTTCCGAACCGTCTCGGCATTCTTTTCTGCTGTGGTTTGGCTGGTGGTCAGGTCGCTTTTCTCAATGTCGATTTTGTCGCTGCTCACGACATACCCCTCGGGAGCGGTCAACTCCTGATAGTACAGATCGCTCTTTGTGGTAATCTTCCGATAGTCGCTCTCATCAACCCGGAATGTGGCAATACCACTGCGGTTGGAAGTAGCGGTGGCAATCTGTTTACCGTCGAGGAACAACCCAAATTTTGCGCCGCTCAGCGCACTATCGTCCTGCGCATCTACTTTTTCAATGGCGAAATAGTAATAGGTCGAAGAGCCGCTGCCTCCGCTGGAATTTTCGCTCCACTGCGCATAAACGGTCAGGGAGCCGGTGATGACAGTGCTATTGTCAAAGGAGCTTCCCTTGCCATCCTGCTGGTTATTCCAGCCGGTGAAGGTATACCCGCTGCGGGTGGGATCGGCGATCATCGCGTCCCCAAGCGATTCCCCTTCCGTTACGGACACGGTTTCCGTTTTGCCGCTGCCATCGTTCCAATCGAACACCACATGGAAGGACTCCAGGCCGAGCAATTTAGTTTCCGTTACATTAGAGGGAATGACATAGCGGCCTTGTCCCACAGTTACCGTCAATTCCGCAGAGGCAAACAGAGAATCGCCCACAGCAAACGCACTATTGGGCAGCGTGTAAGTCACTTGAATACTCTTGCCATCGAAGCTGCCGGGAGTTCCCGTCAAACGGGTGTCCGCAGTAATCGCAAGGCTGTAATCAGCGTCACCCCCTGCCTGCGCTATCATGCTGCTCAGGCTTTCAGACATATCATATGTGACGGTGTAGGTCACAGGATAGTCCTCATCGGTCTTGTTTTGCTTAATGCTTTCAGGCCCGCTAATCGTCAGCGTGCCGAAATCCTGTGTAGGCTGGACGATAGCAACCGCATAACCATTGCCCGAGACATTAGGAAGCTTCAAGCTGATATTGCCGTCATTAGCCTTTTGAGCTGCATAAACCTGTGCTGCTGTGCCGTCAGGCACACTGCCCGTTTCATCTACCGGCAGTGCCAAAACATAGACAGGTAACGCATTGTCCGGGTTCAGCCCGCCGACTGTCAAATCAACCGCACCCTCACGCTGTACCCAGAAGGTAGCAAGGGGTTTAGCCCAACCTTTAGCACCAGATGCTGCTGTCAAGGCATTTACGCTAGCGGTTTGGGCGTTGCCGAGTTTGATGTCCAGACTGTCATCAGCGGGGGTGACGGTTTTGGTGTTTGTCTGGAAATAAACCGCTTTGTTGCCGATGGTCGCATCGTCGGAGATATAAAGGTAGCGGTTGATATAGCTATAATCCGAGCTATCAATACCAATATCGTTCGATACCTTGGTATCGGGATTACCCATAGTGTTGCCTGAGATCGTACCGCCGTTTAGCTCAACATATGGAATATATCCACCATAATCGCCGGCAACAAAGGAGACACCGCCGCCATACTTATTGGCATGGTTATTGGAAATCTCACCGCCATTCATGATAAAATGACCGCCACGGCGCACATACACGCCTCCGGCCTGTCCGTTCGCAATATTCCCGGATATTTCGCCGCCATTCATTGTGAATGTGCCACAGGATACCATAACACCTGCACCGTCATTAGTTGACTTATTTTCAATGACTTCCGCTCCGTCATACATAAAGACTTTTGCACCGGTCATATTGTTGGCAAGCACAATACCGCCGGATTTATCAGAACTAAAGTTATTATTAATCTTGCCGTAATGATGCAGTTTGATATTATTGCCCTGTACATAGACCGAACCATACCACACATTGTTATCATGAATATTGCCGGTTGCGCCAATCTCGCAATAGATAAGATCCTCTGCATCTGATCTAGCCTGCAAATTGATTGCCTCGTAATTGCCACCGGAGACGCCGGTAATCTCACCATTCATGAAAATGCTATTAGCACCGCCATACGCCGCAATATTATTTCCCTTATTGCCGCTCATGACCGAACCGTCATCCATGGTATAAGTGCTGTCGCTTAGATTAACAACGGTACCGCCGCCGGTCACATTCTCAATCAAGCCGGTTGCTGTCAGCGTTCCCTCAGCGTTATTGCGCAGATGAATGGCTATGCCGCCATTGCCCTGCCACATTTTGTCGTTGCCGGTGATATTGCTGATCGTACCGCCGATGGTCGCTTCACCGCCGTCTACATAAACTGCGCGGCCGTTGATATTACGAATCACAGCGCCGTCTTCCATCTCAAAGATTGCGCCTTGCAGCCAAACAGCACCGGCAGGGCCGACTTCGTCGGTCTCTTTGCCTTTTGTCCTCTTGAAATTTTCTTTTGTATCCTCGATAACACTGCCGCTCTCCATGACCAGTTCGGCACTTGCCGTTACCCGGACAGCGGACATACCGCCAAAGTTACGGAGAATGGCACCCTCGCCCAACGTAATGGTGCAGGGCACCGTGGCGTTGGAGGCAATCATGGCGTCCTGGACATAAACCAAGTTGTCCTTGTCTTCTTCACTTTTACCACTGATTGCCTGTGCAAATACAGTGCCCTCGTGCTTGCCGTCATCATCCAGTATGATGTTTGTCAAGGTCAGGCCGCACTCTGCGCCCTCTTGATTGCCCTGAACCTCAATCATGGCAGGATTATACCAACTACGGGCCGTATCACTTAGCGTCCCAAAGCCGTCTCCTCGGGTCACGGTACGAGTATCACCATAACTGGTAATGGTTAGGTTTTTGTTATAAAACCGGGCGCACTCAATCATAGTCAGGTCGCTCATGACATAAATGGTCGCACCAGCTGGAGCAACATCCACCGCTTTCGACAATGTTGCATAAGGATATTTTTGAGAGCCGTCGCCGGATGTATCGTTTCCTGCGCTGTTCACATAGATACCGGCTGCTGTCGGTTCTGGTGCCCCTCCTCCTGTATCTTCCGCAAATGCCGATGCAGGCATCATGGTGAGACACAACACTAATGTTAACAAGCTGGCTATTACTCGTCTCTTCACTGTGGCACATCCTTTCTTTTTTTCAATTTTAAAATGTGTACTTTTGCAAAACAGGAAATTCGCCTCTGTGAATGGTATGGTAATGACTTGAAATTTATGAATTTGAGCATATAATATAAGTAAGTATTTTTGCTGGACGAATTTGCAAAAGTACACCTTTGCAAATTTAAGGCTTGTTTTGTTTAATCCACATTTTCAAATTTTCTGGCCTTGCCGTAGAAGGTTCCAACGGGCATATTGCAAGCTGCCGCAGCCTGTTTCAGCGTCAGCTTTTTTGTTCGCCATGCCTTGTGTACTTCATAGAAGTTATCTGGCAAGGGCAGCGGCGGTCTGCCAAATTTCACTCCCTTGGCCTTTGCCGCCGCAATGCCCTCTGCCTGTCGCTGACGGATGTTGGTGCGTTCGTTCTCTGCCACAAATGACAGCACCTGCAACACAATGTCGCTGAGAAATGTCCCCATCAGGTCCTTGCCCCGGCGGGTGTCCAGCAGCGGCATATCCAGCACCACAATGTCGATGCCCTTATCCTTGGTCAAAGCCCGCCATTGCAGCAGAATTTCCTCATAGTTGCGCCCCAGACGGTCGATGCTCTTGATGTAGAGCAGATCGTCTTTTTTCATTTTACGCAGCAGTTTCTTATATTGCGGGCGGTCAAAATCCTTGCCGGATTTCTTGTCCACATAGATGTTTTTCTCCGGGACACCCACTTCCCGCAGAGCCACAAGCTGCCTGTCCTCGTTCTGATCTTTGCTTGATACACGGATATAGCCGTAAGCAGTTCCTGCGATATTATCTCACCTCCCGACGCTTGACCCATACAAGGTCATATCCCAGCACATCGGCCAGCTCCACGGCCTCGGTGTACCTGAGTGACCCACGCCGCAGCTTGCCGGACAGATTGGGGACGCTGCTGCTCCAGCCGTGTTCATCGGCCAGCAGCTCCACCACCTCCGTCATGGTCATGCCCTCCCGGGTGATGTAGGATTTCACTTCGTTGCGGCAGTTTTCTGCTTTGTTTCTGCTCATATTTACAATTCCTTTCCCTTTTTGGATTTGCTCTGTGGTATAATGGATGTGCTGAATGGCAACACCTATTTGCCGCAGAGCGTTGTTTTATCATGGACGGCCATCCGCTGGAATTGTCGCCCGTGTACCCCTGTTCACAAGGGGCACCTATCGTTTTTGCTGTTCCGCTTGACTTTTTGCGATTCGATGAAAAGGCACACGAAACGGTGTATTGTGTGCGCTGTCCAGCGTATCGCTGAATGATATGGACAGCGGCACAAAAACAGCGAGTTCTTCGCTGTTCTCACATAGTTTGAAAATAACTGTGGTTTTTTTGCCGCTTTTCCCGAATGTCGTTCCTGCCCGGGAATCTCACCCCGGCGTTTCGTCCCCTTTGGTGCGCAGATGCGTCACTTCGCCGGGGGACATATCCCATTCGGACGGTCATTCGATTTTCAAGGTTCAGGTGTTGTTACAGGTACAGTTTAACGAAAAAATACGCCCTTTCCCGTATATCCAAGAGGTAGGAAAACGCGCTGAAAAACGCAGATTTCCACGCTTATGGATAGGGATAGGGCGGATAGGAAATGAAAGGAGGATACCATGCGGGTAAGACTTGATACATCAGAGAGAATCAAGGATTTGCGGGTAGAAAAGCATTTGACGCTGGAACAACTTGCAGAACTGACGGGGCTTTCCAGTTCAGCTATCGGCAAATATGAAAGTGGCGAATACAAGGACATCAGCGCATTTGCCATTGCAAAGCTGGCGGACAAGCTGGGCGTGTCCACGGACTACTTGCTATGCCGGACAGAAAACAAGAATCACCCAAACACAGAGTTAGACGCTCTGCATCTGAGCGATGATGCGGTGGATGTGTTGAGGGACGGCAAGTTCAACCATCGGCTCCTTTCCGAATTTATTTGTCACAAGGACTTTCGCCGGTTCATGCTGGATGCCGAGATTTACGTTGACCGGATCGCGGATATGCGGATCAAGGATATGAATACCATTCTGGAAGCTACCCGGCAAATGGTTCTGATGGAACACGGTGAAAGTGCTGATGATTTGTACCTGCATACGTTGCAAGCGGCACAGATACAGGAAGAAGAATATTTCGGACACCTCGTTGATAACGACTTGAACGCAATTTTGTCAGACATTCGTGAGGGACATAAAACCGATGCTCTGACGGCGGATGATGATTTGTCCGTTTCCTCCGTGCAGGAGCAGCTTGCAAAAGCCATCCATTTTGAGGGCAGTTCCGAGGAAAAGCAAATCCGCGCATTCATGGCAACCATCGGACTTGATTATGACGCACTCACGAATGAAGAATTTGTCTCAATCATTAGCGGAATTAAAAAGTCCAAATACTTGAAAAGCCCCCTAAACCAGCGAGGAAAGGCAAGACCGCAGTTGCCTCACGGGAAAGGCAAAAAGAAACGCAGATAGCAAAAAGAGACCATACCCAGCCCATGCGGGCGGGTATGGTCTCCTGTCATTCAGCTCTTTTTTCAGCAAAGTGTTTTGTAAGCGAGGGTTTGAGTTGTTGTAGAAGTATCCTTAATTGAGGGAAAGCCCGTTCTCCCATTTGCTCACTGCCTGACGGGTGACACCCAGTCGCGCACCCAGAGCCTCCTGAGTCAGTCCGGCGGCTTTTCGGACAGAGGCGATGCGTTCGTTCAGTTCCATGTTCCCTCCTCCTTTCTGATTTTATGATACCGAAAAGCAGGCGCTTTTGCAAGCAACCAGATCAGGAATTTTGTCAACGGACAGTTGACAGGGGCGTTATATAGGGGGAATGTGTAAATCATACGATTTTCTGATAATCGTCCCGGAGATATTCCGGAATCCGATTTTTATGCTATAATGCAAAAATAGAAAACTTCTCCCAAACGGGGAAAGGAGGCAGCAGGATGAGCACACAGATTTTGGTAGTGGACGATGAGGCGCCCATTGCAGACCTGGTGGAGGTCTATTTGCAGAACGAGGGATACCGGGTGCACAAGTGCGGCACCGGCCGGGAGGCTCTGGAGATTGTGGAGCGGGAAGAAATTGACCTGGCGGTACTGGATGTGATGCTGCCGGATTTGGATGGATTTGCAATCTGCCGGAAGATTCGGGAAGAGCACTTCTTTCCCATCATCATGCTCACGGCGAAGGTGGAGGATATGGATAAAATCATGGGGCTGACCATTGGCGCCGATGATTACATCACGAAACCCTTCAATCCCATGGAATTGGTGGCTCGGGTGAAGACCCAGCTGCGCCGGAGCACCCGGTATAATCCCTCTGCCGGTGGTGCAGAACCGGCACAGGAGCGGGAAATTGATATTCGAGGGCTGGTGATCAACCAGGATCGGCATAAGTGTACGCTGTATGGCCGTCCGGTGAACCTGACGCCTATGGAATTCGGCATTTTGTGGTATCTGTGCGAACATCAGGGCCGGGTGGTGCCGTCGGAGGAACTGTTTGAGGCGGTCTGGGGCGAAAAATTCCTGGACAATAACAACACGGTCATGGCCCATATCGGCCGGCTCCGGGAAAAACTCCGGGATTCTTCCCGGAACCCGAAGTTCATCAAAACCGTTTGGGGAGTGGGGTATCAGATTGAATAAGGCGGCAAATTGGCGGCAGACGCTGCGGCGTACGCTGTCCCGCCGGATTTTGTTCCGGTTCGTGGGGGCAGTGATGCTGTATACCCTGGCGCTGTTGGCGGCGGCAGGGGTGCTGTTCCTGCTGTATTACAGTGTAGCCTGGCGGGTGGAGTGGATAGACCGGCTGGCCCACGCCCTGTTCGGCGATGTGACCGGATTTGTCCTTTCTGTGATCTTGCTGCTGATTTTAGGGTATGGCGGTCTCTTCTTTCACTATTGGAATCGGACGCTGCGTTACCTGGAAGATTTGGTGGCAGCTACGGAAACGGTCTGCACTACGGGGGAGTCCGTGGTGCTGCCGGAGGATCTGATCGAGGTGGAACATCGGCTGAATGATATTCAGCGGGAGGCGCAGCGCAATGCTCTGGCGGCCCAGGAGGCGGAGCAGCGGAAAAATGACCTGGTGGTCTATCTGGCGCACGATCTGAAAACACCCCTGACTTCCGTAATCGGCTATTTGAGTCTGCTGACGGAGGAGCAGGAACTTTCCCCGGCGCTGCGGGAAAAGTATTTGGGTGTGGCATTGGATCGGGCATATCGGCTGGGGGATCTGATCAACGAGTTTTTTGAGATTGCCCGATTCAGTTTGACCAACCTGCCGCTGGATTTGGGGCGGGTGGATTTGAGCCGGATGCTGGAGCAGATCGTCTATGAATTTCAGCCTATGCTGACGGAAAAGCATCTGACCTGTAAATTGTCCGCACCGCCGGAAATCCAGCTGCTGTGCGATGGCAACAAGCTGCAGCGGGTGTTCGATAATCTCCTGCGCAACGCCGTCAATTACAGCTATCCGGATTCGGAGATTGTGGTCATTGCCTCTACGGCGGAAGACCGGGTTTGCGTGCAGGTCATCAACCACGGCGACCCCATTCGTCCGGAGAAACTGGAGCGGCTGTTTGAGCAGTTCTACCGACTGGATGAGGCGCGGACTTCCGGCACCGGAGGTTCCGGACTGGGACTGGCCATTGCCAAGGAGATCGTGGAGCAGCACGGCGGCGAGATCCAAGCGTACAGTGACGGCGGTATGATTTCCTTCACGGTGGAGCTGCCGATGCTGTCAGAAAAAAGTCAGAATTTCATGGGAAAATCATGAGATTCCCTTGTGGATATGAAGAAAAACAGCGCGTCTGTTTCTGGTATGCTGAAGACATACCGGGCGGACGCGCTGTTTGCGTGCTCTGCCATCCATAAGGAGGAACTTTCCATGAAGAAGAATCTTGCTGTGATTTTCGGCGGCTGCTCCCCGGAGTACCCGGTGTCCCTGCAGTCTGCCTTTTCTGTGATTGAACATATTGACCGGGAACGCTATGAACCGATTCTGCTGGGCATCACCCGGCAAGGAGCCTGGTACCGCTATACCGGCGACCCGGCGGCCATCCCGGAGGATACCTGGCTGGGCACGCACTGTGTGCCGGCCTTTCTCTGCCCGGATCGTACCCGGCAGTGCGTGCTGGAATTGGGAATCGATGGGGTGCGGGAGACCCACATCGACCTGGCTTTTCCGGTGCTCCACGGAAAAAACGGGGAGGACGGCACCATTCAGGGGCTGATCGAACTGGCGGGAATCCCGTTGGTAGGCTGTGGGACATTGTCCTCCGCCCTGTGCATGGACAAAGACCGGGCCCATCGCCTGGTGGAACTGGCAGGAATCCGGGCACCGAAATCCTTCACCATCACGGCAGATACCACGATGGAGACCATTCGGTCCGGTGCAGAGAAACTGGGATACCCTCTGTTTGTGAAACCTGTCCGGGCGGGCAGTTCCTTTGGCATCACCAAAGTGGCAGCGGAGGGGGAACTGGACGCTGCGGTGACGGAGGCTCTGGAATATGATGACACGGTGATTCTGGAGGAAACGATTCCCGGCTTTGAAGTGGGCTGCGCTGTGTTGGGAGGGAAGGAACTGACCATCGGTGAAGTGGACGAGATCGAACTTTCCCAGGGCTTTTTCGATTATACGGAAAAGTACACTCTGAAAACCTCCAAAATCCACACCCCGGCCCGCATCGACGAGGAAACGGCCCGCCGGGTGAAAGCGGCGGCGACCACGGTGTACCGGGCGTTGGACTGTCGGGGATTTGCCCGGGTGGATCTGTTTCTCACCCCGGCAGGGGAGATCGTCTTTAACGAAGTCAATACCATTCCCGGCTGCACCATTCACAGCCGGTATCCGGGAATGATGAAAGCGGTGGGCATTGACTTTTCGACCCTGATCGACCGGCTGCTGGAGGAGGCGCTGGCATGAGGACTTACCGATTCACCCCGGAATTGCTGGGGAGCGGGGATCTGATCCTGGTCAACGGGGAGCATCCCCTCCGGCAGGCACCGGAGGGGCTGACGCCGGTGCCCGGCGGTGGGGCGGACTGCCTGCTGCTGCCGCGGGCGGCGCGGGCGGTGTCGGACACTCTGGCGGTGTTGGAGTGCGGGGAGCGGATTGTTCCGGTCAGCGCATTCCGTTCCCATGGGGAGCAGATACAGTTGTATGCCGACTGTCTCCGGGAGAATGGGCCGGAGTATACCGCCCAATTTGTGGCAAAACCGGGGTGCAGTGAGCATGAAACGGGACTGGCCATCGATTTGGGAGAAAACCGGGAGGAGATCGATTTCATTGCCCCGGCTTTCCCCTATCAGGGGGTCTGCCATGGATTTCGCCTGTTGGCGCCCCGGTTCGGACTGATTCAGCGGTACGAGGCGGGAAAAGAGCCGGTCACGGGAATTGGAGAAGAACCCTGGCACTTTCGCTATGTGGGCACGCCCCACAGTGAGATCATGGTGCAGGAAGGACTGAATTTGGAAGAATATGTGGACTGGCTGCGCCGCTTTTCGCCTCGGATGCCTCTGCGCCGGGGACGCACGGCCGTGTTTTTCCTGCCGTATCAGGAGCAGGGAGCGTTCTCTTTGCCGGATGGACCGGGGGTGACGGTCTCGGGCAACAATGTGGACGGCTGTATCGTCACAATCCGGGAGGTGGCGGCATGACAAAGGGCAGCAGTATCAGTGGGGCGAAACTGGACTGGTTTCGGGTGCTTTGTGCGGTACTGGTGGTGGAAATCCACACCCAACCGCTGGAAAAAATCTTCCCAGTGGGGGATTTGGTTCTGACCCGTATGATTGCACGGATCGCGGTCCCCTTCTTTTTTATGGTCAGCGGCTATTTTCTCCGGGAGAAACTGGAGCGGGGCCGTTTGGAACGAACGGTGCGGAAACTGGGCCTGTTGTACCTGGGGGCGGTGGCGCTGTACCTGCCGCTGAACCTGTATATGGGGCAGCACCGGGGATTGACGGTAGGCGCCCTGGTGCGGGATCTGGTGTTGGACGGCACATTCTATCACCTGTGGTACTTCCCGGCGGCGATTGTAGGAATTCTGCTGCTGCGGATGGCGGTGCGCTGTCTGGGATGGAAAGGCGCGGGAATCCTGGCTGCGGTGCTGTATCTGGTGGGCGTCGGCGGTGATAGCTGGTATGGACTGGCGGTTCGTCTGCCGGGGGGACAGGCGCTGTACGAGTTTCTGTTTTCCTGGATGGACTACACCCGCAACGGCCTGTTTTTTGCACCGCTGTATCTGTGGCTGGGAGGCGCGGCCCGAGACAGCACGCCGGATCGTTCGGCCTGCCTGGTGGGACTGCTGTTATCCGGCTGCGCCCTGTTTGCCGAGGCCATGCTCCTGCACCACGGGAATTTGTGCCGGTTCGACAGTATGTATTTGAGCTTGGTGCCGGTGTCTGTGTGCCTGTTCGGCTTGCTTTCTCTGGATAACACCGCCGATTGCAAACAGCTGCGGGTGTTTTCCCTGCTTGTGTATGTGATTCACCCCTGGTGCATCGTGGTGATTCGATTTGCGGCACGAATGGTGGGACTGTACGGCCTGTTCGTGGAAGATCGGGTGGCGCATTTCCTGCTGGTGTGCCTGCTGTCCGGTCTGGCGGCTGCCGCCGGAACGGCAGTGTGGACTTGGCTGCGGAAGAGAATGGGCGGGAAACCGGTTATTCCGGCGCGGGCCTGGTTGGAAATCGACCGGGTGGCCCTGGCCCACAATGCCATGACGCTGACGCAGAGTCTGCCGGAGGGGGAAAAGCTGATGGCAGTGGTGAAAGCGGAGGGCTATGGTCACGGCGCGGAAACAGTGGCCCGTACCATGCAGGAGGCAGGGGTGACCGCGTTTGCAGTGGCAACACTGGGGGAAGGAATCGCCCTGCGCCGGAGCGGCATTAAAGGGGAGATCCTCATTTTAGGATACACCCCTGCCCAGGCGGCGGCACAGCTGCGCGAATATCGTCTGACCCAGACCGTAGCGGACAGCGCCCATGCCGCCGCATTGGAGGCGGCCGGAAAGACTTTGTCGGTTCACATTGCGGTGGATACCGGAATGCATCGGCTGGGAATTCCGGTGGAGGATACGGAGGCTCTGGCAGCGGTTTTTGCCTGTGAACATCTGCGTGTGACGGGAATGTTCACCCATTTGTGCGCTGCGGACAGTCCAACCCCGGAAGACCAGGCTTTTACCCGGGAACAGATTCGCCGATTTTTCCAGGCGGCAGACGCACTGAAGGCCCGGGGACTGGATGTGGGGAACCTCCATGTCCAGGCCAGCGCCGGGATGGCGCATTACCCGGATCTGCCCTGTGCGTATGCCCGGGCAGGGATCGCCCTGTATGGGGCATCCAGCAGCGGGGAACCCTTGCCGGAGGGACTTTGTTCGGCGCTGACCCTGCGGGCCGGTCTGGCCTCGGTGCGGTCGGTTCCGGCAGGCGACAGCGTCGGATATGGCCGGGCATTCCGCCCGGAGACTCTCCGGCGCATTGGCGTGGTGACCATCGGCTATGCCGATGGTGTCCCCCGCAATTACAGTGCCGGCGGCGGGCAGGTACTGCTCCGGGGGAAACGGGTTCCCATTGTGGGCAGAATCTGCATGGATCAGCTGATGATCGATGTGACAGACCTGCCGGACTGCGCCCCCGGCGAGGCGGTGACGCTGATCGGCCGGGACGGCGCTGAGGAAATCACTGTCTGGGAAATGGCCCGGAAGTGCGGCACCATCTCCAATGAAATCCTCTCCCGACTTCATGTGCGGGAACGATAAACGGAAAAAATCCCCCCTCGTTCGAGGGGTTCGTAAAACAGTTAAACCTCCCTGTGATCGAAACCACAGGGAGGTTTTTGTCATGAATACCGAGTCTAACAGGAAATGCTCCTTGGCCCTCTCTGACGAGGGGGCACCGTCCGCAGACGGTGGGAGAGAGATTCCCGCCCGTAATAGGGCCTCTCCCTCCGGCAAAAATCAAAGATTTTTGCCATCTCCCTTTGCCAAGGGAGGCTTTGGTGCAGTGTAAACCGCACATCGCACGATACACCGCAAGGTGTGTAGAAGTCCGCCCTTGATCTGCTCGATAAATTATAATTGTTGTTATTGTCCTCGCTTATAGAAAGAACCCTCCCAATCCCAAAGAGCATAGATATAGTCTCCTTCGGCATCTTCTTTGACAGAATAAACCCTCATTGTGATTTTTGAATTTGATACGTTCCCTAAATATTTATCCTTGTCTGCTTGACTGAAATTGTGGTTGCTTTCTCGAAAGTATTCTATATCGTCAATGGTAATACAATCGTTTTCTGGCCCGCTAATTTTGCCGATAGGTTTACCGCTGCAAGCAACCGAATTAAGGAGCAGAACCACTGAAAGTGCAAATACAATGAATTTTTTTATGCCGCCACACTCCTTTGTCAAATTTTGATATATCGAACTGTTTACACTTTATCATAAGCTCCCCCAAAAATACGGTTATTCGGCACAGCGACCTTTGTCGCTGTGCCGAATAACTGTTTTATGACTACCGCCCTTTCGAGGGGGGATTTTTTGCGGTTTCATTCGCCTTTGGAGACGCTGTCCAATTCGTAGTACATGGCATAAGCGGTGTTAGGCCATTGGGTATTGTCGGCGTTCAGATCGCCGTCAGGGTTGTAGCAGTTGTATTTGGTGCTGCCGTACAGGGGACTGAGGGTCACATCCAGGCGGCCTGCCGCCTTCTCGGCGGCAATATATGCCTCTCGCTGCCGGAACTGTTCCCGGGTCTGGGACAAATCCTTGACGGCGCCTGCATAGGTCACGGCGGTCAATGCCAGTGCACACAGCGTCACCACAGCGGTGGTGCGTTTTCCGGGCATTTCCGGGAATGCCCAGCGGTACAGCGTGCCCAACAGGATCAGGAAGAACACCACCGGGCCGCTCCAGGTGCGGGTGGGGAATGTGGGGGCCATGACCATGGAATAGGTGGAGGCCAGTGCGGCCATCAGCAAGATCCCGGGGACGATCAGTTCCCGCACCGGGCGCTGCCGCCGCCATCCCACAAACAGGCATACAGCGCTGCCCAACAGCAGGGGCCAGAGGTAGACAATCAGCCGCACTGTGATGCTCACGCCCCGGCGAATCCAGGTGCCCAGACCGCCCAAACCGCCGGAGTTGGCCAGTCGGGTGGCCTCTCCCGGGGACAAAAGCAGGAGCAGACAGCCGATGACGCTGCCGACCAGTCCTGCCCAAAGCCAGAGCGGTACGGATTTCTTTTGCAGGAGCAGGGTCAAAATGGTCAGCAGGAACACCACCACCAGTGCCACAGCATTGTTTTCATTGGTCCAACCGGCCAGTAGGCTCAGCAGGAAAAATCCGGCGGTTTTCCATGCCGGTTTTGGCAGAAACCCATCCCGGAATCCCCGGGTCACCGGCAGCAGACACAGCAGGATGATGAGAATGCCGAACAGATAGTTGCAGGCGCCCACCAGCCAGAGGAAACTCTCTCCGAAAGCGGGGGTCACGACCCAGAGCAGGAAGAACACGGCGAAAAATGCCCCCGGACGAAAGTCGGTGCGGCTGCCGCAGCCGTGATGATAAATGAGCACGCCCAGACCCAGAAAGGCCAGCGTGTTGAGTACATTGAACAGGGGCTTTCCCCACATGAGGAACAGCTGGGCCAGTGTATGCACTACGGTACGGCCGTTCATGACCTGATAGTGGTTTCTCTGAGAAAGGTACAGTTCGTATAGATTGGAGATCCGATATTTGTTCTCTTTTACTGCGAAGGTGTAAGTATAAGAAAAATCATCGGCATACAGGCAGGTGAGCAGATTCAGCGCGAAAAATGCCCCGGCGATTCCCAACAGGCACACTGCCCACAGGAAAGCGCGCCGGTCCCGGCGGATGGAATTCATGGTGTACGCTCCTTTCCCGGCTTGCCGCAGCAGTCGGAAATAATATAGCGGGGACGCCGCTTTACTTCCTCATAGATTT
>ENA-ORVC01001289-ORVC01001289.1-human-gut-metagenome-genome-assembly--contig:-NODE-1289-length-21946-cov-3.841624_pt1 | contig 21946 bp, 19 predicted proteins | sample MGYA00242092_ERZ509234 | MGnify/ENA primary metagenome ERZ509234 (study PRJEB26280, sample SAMEA2338800) | human gut metagenome | biome: human gut; feature: human-associated habitat; material: faeces... | reverse complement strand
AAAAAAGTCCCTGCCACTGGCGAACCATGCCGAGATGGCGGTTGTTCAGAATGAGGATCTTGACGGGAAGCCCATTTTCGACAGCCGTCATCAGCTCCTGGATGTTCATCTGGATGGAACCGTCTCCCGCAACATCGACCACAAGGCGATCCGGGAAAGCCATCTGGGCTCCGATTGCGGCGGGAAGCCCGTATCCCATCGTGCCGAGGCCACCTGAAGTCAAGTATGTCCGCGGCTTATGATATTTATAGAACTGGGCCGCCCACATCTGGTTCTGCCCCACTTCCGTGGTAATGATGGCTTCGCCCTTCGTGATTTCATACATGCGCTCGACGACCTGCTGCGGCTTCAGCACATCGCCCTTGGCCCAGGAAAGCGGATGCTCCTTCTGCCATTCCAGCACCTGCCCCATCCAGTCCGCATGATCGCCCGCCCAGTCCTTCTGGGCATGACCGGACTCCAAAATGGAACGCAACCCCTGCAAGGCACTGAGTGCATCGCTCACAACCGGCACTTCCACCCGGACATTCTTTCTCAAAGTCGTCGGGTCGATGTCGATGTGCACGATTCGCGCGTTGGGAGCGAACTGGGACAATTTCCCCGTGACGCGGTCATCAAAACGGGCTCCAACAGCCAGAATGACGTCAGCCTGAGTCACGGCGCGGTTTGCCGCGAAGGTCCCATGCATACCGAGCATACCTATCCACAACGGATCATCACCGGGGAAAGCCCCCAGCCCCATCAGCGTGGAACAGACCGGAGCGTGCATGAGGTGGGCCAGTGTGCAGAGTTCCTCTGCGGCATTGGCCATGATCACGCCACCACCAGCCACGATAAGCGGTTTTCTGGAGGTAACGAGGACGTCCATCGCCCGCCGAAGCTGGTTCAGATTGGCCCGGAACGTGGGGCAGTATGACCGCATCACCACATCTTCCGGCCAAACGAATTCGCAGCTTGCCTGCTGAATGTTCTTAGGAATGTCGACAAGCACAGGCCCGGGGCGTCCAGAACGCGCCAGATAGAAGGCCTTCCTGACAGTCTCGGCCAAATCTTTGACGTCTTTGACCAAAAAGTTGTGTTTCGTACAGGGGCGGGTGATCCCTATGATATCCACTTCCTGAAACGCATCATTCCCGATGAGCGGCGTGGACACCTGCCCCGTAAAAATAACCATGGGGATGGAATCGCTGTAGGCCGTAGCAATCCCCGTCACAGTATTGGTCGCACCGGGGCCGGACGTAGCGAGACAAACCCCAACCTTTCCGCAAGCCCGCGCATAGCCGTCGGCGGCATGGACAGCACCCTGCTCATGCCGCACGAGAATATGGCGTAGATCCGGATGGTTGGACAGCTCATCATAGATATCAATGACAGCCCCGCCGGGATAGCCGAAGAAAAGGTCAACGCCTTCACGCTTCAGACTTTCCAAAAGGATCCTGGCCCCGGTGCACAACATTAGTTGCCTTCCTGTTCGTTATAGCCGTCGAGGATGGCGTGCAGACGCGTCTTCCCTTCAAGCTTCTGTTTCTTCAGCTGTTTTAACGTCTGTTCTTCCGTAGGAGTGCGATAGGCCTTGGCTTCGAGCTTTTCTACCTGCTTTTCATACAGAATATGGTCTTCCCAGAGTTCTTTCAGTTCAGGATTGACGGCGGCGTACTTTTCCAGAAGAAGAAGCTCACGCTGTTCCATAAGACTTTCTCCAATACATAGAGGTTTGAAAACGACACTGGAACGCGACGCTGTGCGTTACCGTTCCTTAAGTGCATAGCCCAAAAAACAAGGAAAGGGAATGGCAATTCCTGGCTGACTCCCGGAAAGGCGCTTTCTTCCTTTCCTGACGGCCATCCCCTCTTTCCGTTTTTCACGGTTTACTACAACATGGCCGCATACTGGAACAGGGAACGGACCACGATGGACTGCACCAGTTGGATGGCGACGAGCACCACGATGGGGGACAAGTCCAACCCACTGATATAGGTGAAGGGAAGCCATTTGCGGATCCTGTACAGGACGGGCTCGGTTAAGGCATTCAACGTGCGGACCACTGGATTATACGGATCAGGCCGGACCCAAGTCAGCAGGGCGGAAATGATAACAACCCAGAAGTACAAAGTTAAGAGCGTATCCAGAACCCGCGCTACGGCGAAGAGGATATTGCCAAGCACAAACATGCTACCTCCTAGAAAATAAGTGTAAAGGGCGTTCTTCTTAAGTACGGCCCAACCGGGGAAGCCGCTCCAACGCACTGCGCAGATGCGCAAAATTGTCGACATGCACAGCCGCGGGCAAATCCGGGCTATTGTATGCCAGCAAGGGAACTCCGCCGCCTTGTGCCGCGGCGGCATCCGTAGCGCTATCGCCGATGAACCCTACCGACTCGGGACCAAACTTCCATGTTTCAAGAATACGGTGAACCCCGGCGGGATCGGGCTTTGACGGAACAATCTCGGCTGTCATGACAGGATCAAACATTTCGCCCAGGTTGAAGCGGGCCAACAAGTCCCACATGCCGCTTCCGCGATTCGTATGGATCCCGAGCCGGACGCCCCGCTCACGCAACCAATGCAGCATATCCGCCAGCCCCGGTTCAAGCTCCAACTGCGGCAACGCGACATCCCGATACGGGTAACGCTCCGCAATGGCCGGCAACAGCTTCAGCTCCTCCGGCGAAAAAATATACTCAAGAGCCTCCTTCGCCGTGGACATCTGCACATATCCGGCCTGTTCCGGCGTAATCGGAGGTTTGCCGACTTCCCTCAGCAGCAGGTTATAATAACCGATATTCACATCCCGGGAATCGACCATGACCCCGTCACAGTCGAAAATGAGGCCGGAAAGCCCTGCGGGAAATGTCCTCTCAAGAAGAGAAGCCAATGTCGTCACCGAGGATTGCATCATGCCCGCTCCAACACATCGTCTGCTGTACAAAGAATCACGAGTTGCCGTCTGTCAAGCCATGGCCTGTCCGATTGCGGCGCTTTTTTCCCGATCAGCTTCCACATCGGCTCTTCGCCATAGGTCACGGCATAGCCTTCAGGCACATGCCAGCCTTCAGGCAATCGTGCCAGAAGCGCCGGAGACAGTGATTCCTGACATATGCCAGCTTCCGCAAACGCTTTTGCCATCCGCTGATCCGCCGTGCAGGCAATAGTTCCTTCCGGCAATAAAACTGCTAACAAATCCAAGATAAAGCACCATGATGGCAACAGCGTGGCCGGATCCTCAGGAACCAAGTCCCGCATCATGCCAAGCAAGCCGGAAAGCATGTCCGCATCTTCATCGGCAGGTTCTCTCTCGGTATCCCGCGTGCCCAGGTGGGCCGCCAGTTTCTCCGCCCCCGCGCGATAACGCGCCGAGAGCTGCTCCATCTCCAAAACCCGTTCTTCCTGAAGCCAGCCCAGCAAAAGAAACCGCTGCGCCCAGCGCCGCATATCTTCTGTTGAAACCGTATCTTTTCCGGCCTCTCGGCATTCTCCCGTTTTGGCGAAGCACTTCAAATCATCCCGTTCCTGTGAAACTTTCTGAGCCGTGGACCGGGAAGACGCCATCGTATCCGAAAGGGCCGCAATGCCCGCCTCATCAAGCTGCGTCAGCTCCGCAAGACAAGCCGCTGCCTCCGTAGGGGTATAGGGCAAAGAAATTTTGTGCCATGCATCAGGATTTCGTTGTCCCCAATAGCGGCTCGAGAGCCCCGGCCAGAGAGGCTTAACGCATCCCAAAAACCCCTCAGGGAAGAATTCCCGGTGCATCGTTGGAACATATACAATAGAATCATCCGATTCTTTTTGCATGATACATCCTTTGTAACAATTCTCTTGCAGCCGCCTTGCAATCTTGACCTCTAAACCTCACAGGCGTACTGTGCTTACCATTGATTCCAGTGATCCGCACTTGTGCGGATTTCGGCCCTTCCGGCCTCGTCAAGGCCTCCATCCCGCCACGGCATTTTGTTGTGTACCCTGATGGACAGAAGGATGCAACGCCCTTTGCTTGACCTGCCCGGGATCCATCGGTATATCTCTGTCCTATAAAAACGGAGGCCTTTATGTACGGTATCGGCATGCAAGAATTGCTCTTAATTCTCGTTATAGTAGTGCTTATTTTCGGTTCCAAGAAACTCCCCGAAATCGGCGGCGGGCTTGGCAAGGCCATCCGCAATTTCAAGCGGGCCAGCTCGGAGCCCGACGAAATAGACATCACTCCCAAAGACGAAAAGAAAAAAGACGACACAACCCATTCCGCATAGCCCGCTCCGATTTCAGTTCAGGCTCAGTCCTTGCTGGCGTTTTTCGGCAAGATCTGTCAGAATAATTCCACTCCTCCGATGGAGGCTGGCAGCAACGCAAGGCATATAAGGAAGGCCACCATGAAAGTCGAACAACTTTCCATTTTTCTTGAGAACAAAGCCGGTCGGTTGGCTCAGGTAACCAAAACGCTGGCGGAAGCGGGAATCAATATCCGAGCCCTCTCTCTGGCCGATACGTCCGATTTCGGCATTCTCCGCCTCATCGTGAACGATACGGAAAAAGCCATCAACATCATGAAAGAAGCGGGATTCACCGTTGGGCGAACCGCTGTTGTCGCCGTGGAAGTGGACGATAAGCCCGGTGGGCTGAACAACATCCTTGAAGCTTTGTCCGGCCAAAACGTCAATGTGGAATACATGTACGCGTTCGTACAGGAAGGCGGCGGCAGCGCTACCATGATTTTCCGCTTCGATCGTATCGATCAGGCCATCGAAGTGCTGAAAGCCAAGAACATTCCGATTATCCCCGCTGACCGCATCAACGGTTAGTGAAGAAGAGTGCCTTGAAAAGTCCCCACATTCAAGTGGGGACTTTTTTATGCTTAACAAGCAATTGGAGAAGCTCGGCCTTTTGTCGGCGGAACAAGTTTTATCGCTTTCCCACACATAAAAAACGCCGCCAGAAATTAATTCCCGGCGGCGTTTTTCTTTCAGCGTAAAGAGCGGCTAGAGCCAATCAAACCAGCGCTTCCAAGATCCTTGGATCTGCTCACGGGCCTTCTGGGACTGCTGCTCACGATATCTATAGTATGCGGACAGAGCTTTTTCCTTTGCATGAGCACTGACTTCCGGCACATCGGGGAAATTATCCACGATGTACGTATAGCGCCGCCAAGCCGGGCCATAGTTGTTCATGTTCCAGAACACATCCCCCAAATAGAGCTCATGTTCGGCAAGGAGCCGACGGCAATTTTTCATTTCCTCAACAGATTTCTGGGCATACTCGCTGTTCGGGTAGGTCTCCCTCAATCGTCCGAAGAATTCCAAAGCCTCCTGTGTCGACGTCGTAGGCCTGTCCACGGAAATGAAGCTCTTCAGGTTGGACATCCCCACCTGGTACAAGACGTAGGGGATAGCCTCATGGCGAGGATGAAGAGATTCAAATTCTTTATAGGCTTCGGCTGCCTCAGGGTATTTTCCGTCAAGGAAGAAAGCGTCACCAAGCGACAATTCCGCTTCAACCGTATAAGGGCTGAACGGGAAGTTATCCTTGAGCTTTGTATAGTACTGGGCGGCCTGCGAGTAGTTCTTCTCTTGCATGGCGTCATTGGCGCCTTCGTAAAGCTCCTGAGCCGTATCTTCTGGCGGAGGCAAAAAGAAATAGTCAATGATGCCACATCCAGAAAGAAGCAAGAGACATGCGGCCAGCACTAGATGACGAAAATACATGCTTAGGCGTCCAGTTGTTCAAGATACGTAAAGGCAGCCATAGCGGCTGTAGCCCCATCGCCGACAGCGGTCGTCACCTGGCGGCACATCTTGGAACGGATATCCCCCGCCGCAAAGAGTCCCGGCAGATTCGTCCGCATCTCGCAATCAGTGATAATGAACCCCTGCGGGTCCAATTCGAGACCAGCAGGCAGGAAACTGTTTTGGGGCTCATAGCCCACAAAGACGAACATTCCATCCACAGGAAGCTGTGTTTCTTCACCGGTTTTGACATTTTTCAGATGAAGCCCCTGCAACGAGTCTTCTCCCATCAAACCGGTTACCACAGTATCCAACACAAGTTCAATCTTGTCCGAAGCGGCGCGGATCTTATCCTGATAGACCTTGGCGGCGCGGAAGCCTTCCCGCCGGTGGATCAGATACAGCTTGCTGGCGATCCTGGATAGATACAGCGCTTCTTCCAGCGCGGAGTTTCCTCCGCCAACCACGGCGACAACCTGATCGCGGAAGAAGTTGCCGTCGCACAAGGCACAATAAGAAACGCCCCGTCCCGTAAGCTGCGTTTCGCGCGGTACCCCCAGAGGACGGGGATTGGCACCAGAGCAAACAACGACAGCTTTCCCTACGATGGTCTCTTTCCCTACGCTGAATGACCAGCCGCCGGGAACCTGCTCCATCTTGAGGACGGCATCATTATACCGGTCCAATTCATAGTCATCCAGATGCGCAGCGAACGCATCAGCCATCTCCCATCCCTTGATCCCTTTGGGGAATCCCGGGTAATTCTCGATGCTTTCCGTCTTGAGGATCTGTCCCCCCGGAGCAAGCATTTCGATCTGGGCCACGGAAATCCCGGAACGGCAGAGATAAAGGGCGGCAGTGATCCCTGCGGGGCCGCCGCCTACGACAATGGCGTCGTAATGCTTCATGCCAAAGCCTTTTGTTCGATCATGGTCGCGATGCTGGACTTGGATACAGCACCTGTAACCTGCTCAACAACTTCACCGTTCTTAAAAAGAATAAGGGTAGGAATGGCGCGAATCCCATACTTGCCGGGGGTCGAGGGGCTTTCATCCACATTCAGTTTGACCACGGACAACTTGCCTTCGTATTCATTGGCGAGTTCATCGATGATAGGGCCGATGGCACGGCAAGGACCGCACCAAGGGGCCCAGAAGTCAACCAGAACGGGAAGCTGGGACTGCAACACAACGGCATCAAAGTTGGAATCATTCACTTGGGTAGCCATTACCGACTCCTTACGAAAGTTGCTTGTTAAGAAACAAACTGGTGCACTTTTTTACGCGAAAAGGCAGTGCCTCCAACGTAGCAATTGTAGGTGCGAGATCCCAGGGTGTCAAGATGCTGCGGAAAAGATTCACTATATGAGAAAAACGGCTCAAGCTGCTTATAGAGAGTGCAGCGGTGCACGCAACTCCCCAAGATCATCAGGGAGTTTTTGCCCGCGAGGAATGGCTGGGAACGCCAGCCCCTGTCCGTATCCCTTACAGGCCAGCAATTCGCCCGCATGCGCGATCATGACGGCGTTGTCAGTACACAGAAATCTCGATGGCAGCAAAAGCGGCTTGCCCACTTTCTCGGCAAGGACATGCATCGCGGCTCGAACCTGCGTATTGGCGGCCACGCCGCCAGCGACGACGATCCCGGTGATCCCTTTTTGCCGCTCGCGGTGAAACGCCTTCTCCATCTTGAGGCTCAGCGTCTCAGCCACAGCCAGCATATAGGATGCGCAGACATCACACAGTGCGGGAGAGGCCGAGTCGGTACCGGCTTCGCGGACACGCCTGCCCTCCTCCACGAGCACGGGATGTTCGTTGAGATACGTCAGCGCGGCCGTCTTCAATCCGCTGAAGCTGAAATCCAGATTATCCACATGGGAGTACGGACGCGGGAACAGATGGGCATCGGCAGCCCCCCTCTGGGCGAGACGATCCAGCAACACCCCGCCGGGATATGGCAGCCCCAGCATCTTCGCAAACTTGTCGCAGGCTTCCCCGGCAGCGTCATCAAGCGTATGCCCGAGCAGTTCCAGGGACTCCGGAGCGTCTACCCTGTAAATATGGGTATGCCCGCCGGAAACAAGCAGTCCGAGCAGCGGATACAGCAACTCATGCTCAAGGCCGACGGCCAACAAATGCGCATGGAGATGGTTGACGGCAATAAGCGGTTTGTTGCCCGCCAGAGAAAGCCCTTTTGCAAAGGCCACGCCGACAAGCAAGGCCCCAAGGAGACCGGGACCGCGGGTCACCGCTACGACGTCCACGTCCGCGAGAGTCAATCCCGTGCGGCGCATCAACTCGTCATACAGTGCGCCCAAAAAACGGTAGTGCTCACGGGACGCGATCTCCGGGACGACCCCCCCGAACAGGGCGTGCACATCCATCTGCGTGGCGAGCACGGATTCCACACACTTCCCGTCTCTGACCAGCGCCAGCGCCGTTTCATCACAAGATGTTTCGATACCAAGACAAAGCATGACAACCCATCGTGTTCAATATAAAAAACGATATCCCTGATAAACGAACGATCGACCCGCTCTCGGCATGTGAACACGCCCTGAGGTCGATCGTCCGTCTATCACGCCGCCGGACCGCATCCGGCCATGCGCGGATTTACTTCTTGTAAATAGCGTTGATCGCTTCAACATCCTTGCGGGACCCGATAAACAGAGGTACCCGTTCATGCAGCGTGGTCGGCGTGATGTCCAGGATACGGTTGTGGCCGTCGGTCGCGGCGCCACCAGCGTTTTCCGCCACAAAAGCCAACGGAGAGGCTTCGCACAGGTACCGGAGCTTTCCACGGCTCTTTCCCTTGCGGCTGTCCGGCGGATACATGTACACGCCGCCGTACAGGAGCGTACGATGGAAGTCGGCAACCAGTGAGCCGACGTACCGCGCGGAACAGGGAGTCGCATTCGGATCGTCAGGATGCTTGAAGTAGTCGATCGCGGCTCGGGCCTTGTCGTCCCAGTGATTCCAGTTGCCCTCATTGACCGAATAGATGCTTCCAGTCTCGGGGATACGGATATCGGGATGGGACAGCAGGAATTCTCCCACGCTCGGATCAAGTGTGAACCCATGCACGCCCTGACCGGTCGTATAAACCAGCATGGTCGAAGTGCCGTACAGGAAATAGCCGGCGGCTACCTGTTCGGAACCGGGCTGGAGGATTTCATCGAGCTGCACTTCACCGGTACGGCCGGGCTTACGGCGCAAGATGGAGAAAATGGTCCCGACGTTGATGTTCACATCGATGTTGGAGGAGCCATCCAGCGGGTCAAAGACCAGCATGTAGTCCCCGCGGGGGAATGCCGCCGAAACGCGCACCAGTTCCGCATTCTCTTCGGAAGCTATGGCGCACAACACACCGGAACGCTCCATCCGGTACAAAAGAACCCTGTTGGCAAAATCGTCAAGCTTCTGGACATTCTCACCCTGAACGTTGATATCCCCGGTGCCGCCAAGAACATCAAGCAGACCAGCCTTATTTACGCTGCGGGCTATGATTTTGGCCGAAAGAACAAGATCATGAAACAACGCAGTAAAGTGGCCCGTCGCCTGCGGAGCCCTCTGCTGCTGCAGAAGCAAATGTTCGGTGACGGTGATTTCAGAAGACATGAGCCCTCCTTATGGGTCCTGTGAACGATCTGAAAGTGAATCAAGAAATCGCCTTTGAATAACCATCAAAAGCGGGCATGTACGCGCCTCGATCAATCCGAAATGGCTGACTCCTCCATTCCCAAACCCTTAATGGGGGGAAGCGGCGCTGTCAGAATGCTGCTGTCCCCGCCTTCGATGACATGGGATTCCGTGACCGGAGCCATCATGCCCTGAGAACTGAAGGCCGCCGGGTGGGATAACGCATCCAACTGCCCGGGCTGTTCGGGGAAATGCCCTTCCGAAGGCGTCGCAAACACAATCGGCTGCGTCCCGAGGAAACGTACCATCCAGATGAACGATCCGGTCTTGTTGGAAACCGTGCCATGTGTGGAATCTTTTGTGAGTTCGCTCCAGTCCTGCCCCGTCAGCGGCGTGGCGTCAACCTCGAAACGACCCGGCCACAAAACCCCCTGTGGCGCCAACACAACAAGATCCTCAGCGCCGCTGGTATAAGTGAGCAGCGACCGCATGTCAAAATGAGCCACAAGCAATCCCAACATTTCCGAACCGGAATAGATGGGAATGCCGGTCAGCACTTCGGGCCCAAGCGGCGTATCCTCAACCAAACCACGCAGGCCCCGCAACTCGTTGCCTCTGGCTTTCTGCTCCAGCATCTTCGCAAAATCAAGCTCTTTCATGGCCGCCGGGGGCTCCTGCGCGAGGACCATGCCATTGGCGTCCACCGCCGCGAGGCCGGAAAGCCACGGGAAACGATGGAAAAGGACCGCCACGGATTCACCCGTCGGCGGCTTGTCCGAGTTCTGAAGATACCGCTCGAGCTGTTCAAGCTGGATGTCTATGCCCACCATGCGCGAGGCGAGCGTCGTTTCGGCGTCATTCAATACCCCTTTGTCATCATAATCAATCTGGGCGGGGGGATTGATATACTCACCGTAAAAAGCTTTGGTGCTTTTCCATGTGCTGTCGAACGTGGAACAGCCTCCGATGAACACCAAAGAGCCAATCAGGGCCGTCGTAATAAAGGAACTCTGCAAGGACACACAACTCTCCAATGTAAACGGGCGTGCTATACGCGCGCCCGTGCTTCGAGGCGATCCGCTAACGACTCCAGAAGGGACATCAACTGATTCTGCCCTCCCACGTCGCCATACGAAGGTTCTCCGATTTCCGTCTGCTCTCCGGGTTCCGTACTGTTTCCGGCCATCCGGGAAACCAATGCGGCGACACTATCGTGCAACTCTCTGGCTTCTTCCGGCGTAGGCGCAGCGGCCTCAAGCTCCTGATAGATTTCAAGAGCACCGACAATGTCCCCCTGCTCCGCGAGCACGTCAGCCATAGAACGGGTCCGCAGCGTCGGCTCTTCAGGGTTTTCATCAGCCATAAGGTCTGAATCCTCATCAGGATCAACCCAATGCACTGATTTTGCTTTGTTTGGTAAAAAAGGCGTCACGCATGAAGGGTGCTCTCGGACAGGAGCGCTTTCCTCAAGCATACTCTCAAGGAGTTCCGCATCAGCAATGGAAGATTCCTCAACGGGTACCGTACAAGAAGATAGTTCCTGCGCGGAGGGCGTAGCCGTGCAAAGCGTTTCTTCGTGGGAAACGCCGCATGGGGGCTCGGAATCCGAAGCCTCGATAGATTGGGAAGAGGAAAAACTGCGGCGTACGTCCTGCAATATACCCAAACCACTCTCTAAAATCAGACTCAGAGAATGTTCCGGGTGGCGTATAGTCGAGGCCATCAGCCGGATGGCCAATGCCAGATCCCTGTTTTTCTCCGAAACGGACTCAGCCCACACTTCCCAGAAGGCAGGGTAGCGCTCCAGCAATCCCGTTACAGTGGAAAGTTCCTCAGAACACTCACCGGCACGCGACTGTTCGAAAAGAATTTGGATCAGCAGGAGGCGCGCTTCAAGAAAAACAGACGAATGCTGTAGCCCCGCCCGCAAAACCTCTATGGCCTTGTCCGGCTGCTGCGAGTCCCTCAGGAGTTTCGCCAGCGGGAAAAAAACCTTGGAATCAGGGTCCAGCTTGAGGACTTCCTGATACCACTCAATTTTTTCCATCATGAGGCAGGGCTCCACGCGCATTCGCATCTTCCGTAAAAAGATAAAGAATTTCGTTACTCCGGACGAAATTCAGCCGCTGCCGGATCATCTTTTCCACATATTTCTCGTCAGACTGCAAGAGGCGGATTTCTCTGCTCAACCCGGCATTAACGACATCAAAGCCGTCGCGCTCCTTGAGCAGTTCCGCGTATTGTGAAGCCAGTTCCCTATACGAAACGAGACTCTGCGGCCCCCACAACAGACGAGAGGCAAGAACCACGTTGACGATAATGGCCAGAATGAGAATAAAAACTTTCCAAAGCGTGGCCTTGGAAGATGTATTTGCGGTGCTTCGTACGTTCATCATGCAGCCCGATCGTTTTCCCGCCAGATGCCATAAAACTTATAGAAGTAATTCAGGCCGGAAAATATCGTGAGCACAAGGGCGATGTAAAGCAGAAAATTTCCAATCAGATGCACGTTTACGCCCAAAAGAGGATAATGGAGCAAGAGAGGAATGATGGCGATGATCTGCATGACGGTTTTGACTTTGCCGTATTTGTCCGCTGCAATGACGACGCCTTCATCAATGGCCATTGCTCGCAAACCGGTCACGGCAAGTTCCCGGCCAATGATGACGACAGTCACCCACGCCGGAACCCACCCCAGCTCAACGAACATGATCAGGATGGAGCAGATAAGCAACTTGTCGGCAAGGGGATCCAGAAACTTTCCGAAGCTCGTAACCATATTCCCCTTACGGGCAATATGCCCATCAAGAAAATCGGTGAGCGAGGCGATGCCGAAAAGCACCGCTGCAAGAAAGCACGTGATCTTCCCCGGAAAATACAACAGGAGAATGATAGGAACGACGAAAAAAATCCGGGCCAGTGTAAGCTGATTTGCCAAATTGAACATAGTATTACCCGCTTTTGGCGACAGTTGTTGGGTTTCTATAGCACAACCATTGTGAAAGGCAAAGAGCAGAATTCTCCGCCACAGCGGTTTTGCTTCGGATAACTATCCCATGTTCAAGGCAATATAAAAACAGACGGATCAGGCTGACAGAGCGGCCTGATCCGCCTTGCAACATATCGGGTGCGGAAAGTCCCTATTCGGCCTCGGTCGCGGCGATAACGGCGTCCGCAAGAGCCATGAACCCCTGGCGCGCCGGGGAGTTTTCCGTCAGGGAGACAACCGGCACGCCCCGATCCGCAGCGATGACCGTAGCGGGATCCAACGGAATGGCGCCAAGGAACGGAAGTTCATATTGCTTCGCAAGCTGCTCCCCACCGCCCTTCTTGAACAGATCGATTTCCTTCCCGCAGTGCGGACAGCTCAACCCGCTCATGTTCTCGACGATGCCGAGGACAGGGGCCTGTACTTGCTTGAGGAAATCGAGCGCTTTGCGAACATCGGCAAGGGAAATCTCCTGCGGCGTGGTCACGACGATACACCCAGCGTCGGGGATGGCATCCAGCACGGTCAGATGTTCATCACCCGTGCCGGGAGGGGAATCGATGACCAGATAGTCCAAAGCCCCCCACTGTACGTCGGTCAAAAACTGTCTGATGGCCCCCGTTTTCTTGGGGCCGCGCCAGAGGATCGCCGTGTCCTTATCCTTCAGGAAGGAATCCATGGAAATAAGCGACATGCGCTCACCGCAGGGAACGGGCAGCATTTTGCCGTTTTCGTCAGCCATGACGGACGCGGAAGCACCCAGCAGGCGGGGCACGCTCGGCCCATGAATATCCACATCAAGGATGCCGACCGTAAAGCCGCGCGAAGCCAGAGCAGTGGCAAGATTGACCGTTACGGAGCTCTTGCCCACGCCCCCCTTGCCGCTCATGACGAACAGCTTGTGGCGCACATCCTTCAGATTTTGCGTGAGTACTTTGTTCTGCATGGCCGCGGTCATGGGGATCGTAGCCTGCCCCTGCGGGGCCTGATTGGAACATGACGACATGAAAAGACTCCTGAAAAGCGTTAGTCCCCTAAAAGGACCTTCCCGGTTTGCCACAAAAGGCAGGGAAAAGAAACCTTACCAGCCATGATCCCCAACAAGATCAACAAAGGCGACATTGCCGAAAGCCCTTGCCGTTACCCTGCCCTCACGCTTGGATACGCGGAGCAGCTTCTGCTCCCTGCGCGCCCGCCCCACCGGGATAGCCATGATCCCGGGATCGGCCAACTGCTCAAGAAGCGGCAGCGGTAAATTCGGCCCGCCCGCCGTCACGATAATGCGATCAAAAGGGGCCTGGACACGCCAGCCCAAGGTCCCATCGCTGAGCTTCATGCGGATCCCCGGGCTTCCTTCCGGGAAAAGCTCCCGTGCGGCCTCGTACAATTCCCGCACACGCTCTATCGTAAACACTTCAAGCCCCATTTCACGCAGCACCGCCGCCTGATATCCGGATCCCGTACCGATTTCAAGCACTTTCATCCCCGGTTTCGCTTCAAGCAGCTGTGACATGAACGCGACGATGTATGGCTGTGAAATTGTCTGCCCAAACCCGATAGGCAGGGCGTGATCCTCATAAGCCCTCCCCTGCAGGGCTTCGGGGACAAAAAGATGACGCCGGACCGTCCGCATAGCTGCAAGAACAGCCTCATCCGTGATGCCCTGCTCTTCAAGCAGTTTGACCATCCGTGCGCGCTGGCGTTTGAAGTCGGGAAAAATCCTGTGCTGTCCAAGTTCTGTCATGAATGTTCCAGTAAAAAATACTGCGAGTATCCGCCGAACGGCTTCCAAAAGCATACCGGAAGGCGTTGGCCGACACTTGCCTAGACGCTTTCCCTGTGCGAAAATGCTTTCTTACAGTATGACCGTCTTGCGTAAGAATGCAAGCTCCCGCCATCGCCTCAAACAGGTATTTTGCACGGCCCCTTGATTCGCGCTTCGACGAATCCTCACCATTCTGCCGGACCATGCTGCACCTTTTTATGGAGAACAAATATGATTTATGTCAGTGACCTGATGACGAGCAGAGTGTTTACGCTTCGACGTACGGACACCCTTCAAGACGTGCGTTCCCTTATGCAGCTTGCCAAGATCCGCCACATTCCCGTGACTGAAGATGGAGACCGTTTCGTCGGCCTGCTCACGCACCGGGATCTCCTCGGCTATGCGGTATCACATCTTGCGGAAATCAACCGGGAAGAGCAAGAAGAAATCGAATCCTCTATTTTGGTCGGCGACATCATGCAAACCGACGTCAGGACCGTTGCGCCCGATACCCTTCTCCGGGAAGCGGCGGAGATCCTCTACCGGAACAAGTACGGCTGTTTGCCCGTCCTCGATGGGGACAACAAACTCGTTGGCATCATTACCGAAGCAGATTTCCTGCGTCTGGCCATCGCGCTGCTGCACGACGCCTGATCTTCCATTACATCAAACCGCTGGAGCCCCCTTCATCACCGAGCGCGCTTTAAGGAAAAAAAATGGGTCGCATCATTCGTAATACCATCAGCTATGGCTTTGTAACGCTCATTCTAGCTGCCTTAGGTTTTTGCATTTATCTCTTTCTGGACGACCTTGACGGGCCTGAAGTCACCATGACGCCCGATACCGGGCGGATCTCGCCGACGCAGGAGATCACTCTCAAACTTGCGGACGCCAAATCCGGGGTCCGCTCCGTTGTCGTCACCATCCACCGCAATAATCAGTCTCTGGTTATTCTCGATAAAGTATTCAGCGAGCCGGCCCCCGTTCAAACGACTTCGTTCAACCTCAAGAACGCGGGCCTGCGGGACGGTGCCTTTGAACTGGAAATCACGGCGCGGGACAATTCCCTCATGAGCTTCGGCAAGGGGAACGGGACCACGCGCAAGTGGAATATGCAATTGGACACGCAGCCGCCCAAGGTCCGCATTAAAACGACGGTCCCCGCCCTGCGCCGCGGCAGCGTGACAGCCATAGCCTACAGCGTTTCGGAAGACGCCAGCATGACCGGCGTCCAGCTTGGCGAGCAGTTCTTCCCGGCCTTCCTTCAGCCGAACGGCCTGTACTACTGCTTCTTCCCCTTCCCGCTGGACACCCCAAAAGGAAAATTTACGCCGGAACTGCTCACCCGGGATCTTGCCGGGAACGAATCCCGGAACAGGGTCCTCGTCAACGCCGGGGAAAGAAATTTCCGCAAGGATACCCTCAATATCAGCGACAATTTCCTGAACAGCAAAGAGGATGTTTTTAAGGAACTGGTTCCTGATGACATCTCAAACCTTGAACGGTATGTGAGGATCAACAACGAAGTGCGCATTTCCAATGAGAAAACCCTGTTGGAAATCGGTAAAAATACCTCTCCCACCATGTTGTGGAGCGGCGCTTTCAAGCGCCTGCCGGGGTCGGCCTCCAAAGCGTCTTTTGGCGATCAGCGCACGTATATGCACAATGGGACGAAAATCGACGAGCAGACGCATATGGGACAGGATCTCGCTTCCGTGGCCCACGCGCCGATTCCCGCAGCGAATGACGGCAAGGTCGTTTTTGCGGAGCCCCTCGGTATTTTCGGCAACCTCGTCATCATCGACCACGGGCTTGGCTTGCAGTCCCTCTACTCCCATATGAGTGAAATCCAGACGAACGTCGGCGCTACGGTAAAAAAGGGAGACATCATCGGACTTACCGGTACAACCGGCCTTGCGGGCGGCGATCATCTGCACTTCGGCATCCTCATGCACGGCATCCAGGTGCAGCCGCTTGACTGGCTGGATCCCAAGTGGATCAAAAACACCATTACCGATCGGCTTGATGCCGCCGGGGCCGAACGTTAAAGCGGACTAGCTTTGAAAGCATGGGATGGGGAAGGATAATTTTTCTGGAGAAAAGTTCTCCTTCCCCAAACCTGTTTATGCGCCCCAATCCTCCCTTTTCCCCAATGTGTGCTTATCGAAGTCTGTTCACAGTTTTTCTGGCACGGATTGCCCTTGCGGTGACGCGATTCCAAAGAGGAAATCATAAGAACGGACGGAGGAGACGCCGCCTTACATAGCAAAAATGCCCTGCAACAGATCGTTGTTGCAGGGCGTTTTGCATTTTCGCCAAAATCTCTTCTGCACAGCGCCACGCACTGGGAAATAGGATAGCCCTATACGAAGCGATAAGCGTTCATTACATTTTTATCAGAGCGTATCCCCCCAAATAATATATTCCTTTGGACGGCTTAAAGCGTCTTCGGCTTGCAGCTCTTTCCGCAACCGCCACATCCGCAAGAGCACTGACCCTTTCGAGCTTTCTTTGCGCGCCAGACCATATACCCCACTGCAGCCAAAACAATAAGGCTCACAATAACAAGCTGTATATCCATCGAGTTGCCTCCAATCCTTCTCAAGGAGATGTGCAGCTGCACATTCGTTAGTAAAAGAAATAATGATATTGAAATTCTTTGTCAAGTATAGAGCAATATCGCTTCTCTGCTTTTCAGGAGTACACTCCGATTTCTCCTGTTTCCTGAACCGATTGACAGAATAAACAGAAAAAGGGAAGGCCGAAACCTTCCCTTTCACAATACGGCTCGTGAAAAGACATCAGCCGAGCAGACGCTTGGCGATCTCCTGAGCGGCCTTGCGCCCGGCTCCCATGGCCAAAATAACCGTGGCCGCACCAGTCACAATATCGCCGCCAGCGAAGACGTTCGGAATGGACGTTTCGCCCGTCTCTTCATTGACGACGATGTAGCCGCGCTTGTTGAGTTCGAGTCCAGGCGTCGCTTCAAGCAGGATCGGGTTGGAGCGCGTCCCCACGGCTACAACCGCGAGATCCGTCTCGTGCTCAAAAACCTCCCCTTCAATCGGCATAGGACGGCGACGTCCGGAGGCATCGGGCTCACCAAGCGCCATACGCTGCAAGGTCACGGACTTCAGAACGCCGCTCTCGCTGGCGTTGAAGTGCAACGGCCCCACCAGCTCGAAAAGCTTCACGCCTTCCTCTTCCGCGTGTTCGATCTCTTCATGACGCGCGGGCATTTCAGCGCGCGAGCGGCGATAAATGATTGTGGAACTTTCCGCCCCGAGGCGCAGAGCCGTACGCGCGGCGTCCATCGCCACGTTCCCGGCGCCAAATACCGTCACATGCTTGCCGGGATAGGTCGGCGTGTCGAAATTGGGGAAATCATAGGCGCGCCCGAGGTTCACGCGGGTCAGGTACTCATTGGCGGAAAACACGCCGATGAGGTTTTCTCCGGGAATACCGAGGAATTGAGGCAGACCCGCCCCCACGCCGATGAACACGGCCTTGTAGCCCTCATCGAACAACTGCTGAACGGAAACCGTCCGGCCGCCGACCCAGTTGGTACGGAACTCCACGTTGTTCTGGCGCAGGCCATCAAGTTCCGCAGCCACGACATCCTTGGGCAGACGGAAGGCCGGGATGCCGTAGATAAGCACCCCGCCCGCTTCATGGAGCGCTTCAAACACCGTTACCTTGATCCCGCGCGCGGCGAGGTATCCCGCGACAGTGATGGAAGACGGGCCGGAGCCGATACAGGCAACCTTCAAATCCGGATTGGTGACGGCGCAAGCGTCGTTATCGGACACGCCCACGCAGGGATCATGCATGGCATTGTCGGCGACAAAGCGTTCCAGACGGCCAATAGCCACCGGCTCGCCCTTGACGCCCAGGATGCACTTGCCTTCACACTGGTTTTCCTGCGGGCACACACGGCCGCACACGGCGGGAAGGCTGTTGGTGCTCTTCAGGATACGGTAGGCTTCCGCTATGTCACCCTTGACGACCTGAGCGATGAATTCGGGAATACGGACTTCAACCGGACACCCCTGACGGCAGCGCGGGTTTTTGCACTGGAGGCAACGGCTGGCCTCAAGCTGCGCCTGTTCCAACGAGTAGCCGAGTGCGACTTCCTTGAAGTTGTGCGCCCGCACAGCAGCGGGCTGGCAGGGCATGTCGACGCGGGGCGTCTTGGCGGGTTTCTTCACATTCTCAGTGTTTGTCATGGCAGCTGCACCTGTGCTCGTGATGTTCGATGGATTGCTTTTCCTGAGACCGGAAGGCGGACAAACGCTGACGCAGTTCGGCGAAGTCCACTTTGTGCCCATCAAATTCCGGGCCGTCGACACAGGTAAACTTGGTTTCCCCGTCAACTGTCACGCGGCACGCGCCGCACATCCCGATGCCGTCCACCATAAGCGAGTTCAAGCTGACGGTCGTGACCACGCCGAAGGGCAGCGTCGTGCCCGCTACGGCTTGCATCATGGGCACCGGACCCACGGCAACGACTTCCTGAACCTTCTTGTCTTTTTCAAGGCGGTCCTTCAGCAGATCGGTCACAAACCCCTTGTGCCCATAGCTTCCGTCGTCCGTCGAAATGAGCACTTCGTCACAGAAGGATTTCAGTTCGTTCTCAAACAGGAGCAAATCCTTGCTGCGCGCGCCGATGATGGCGATCACGTAGTTGCCGGCCTTGTGGTGGCCCTTGGCGATATGGTGCATCGCGGCGATGCCCGTGCCGCCACCGACACAGATCACGCTGTCGCCCTTGACGATATGCGTGGCTTTCCCGAGCGGGCCGGCGACGTCAAGAATGCTGTCGCCTTCGGAAAGCGCTTCCAGCATCATCGTCGATTTGCCCATCACCAGATAGACGATGGTGATCGTTCCCTTTTCCGGATCCGTATCAGCGATGGTCAGAGGGAAGCGCTCCCCCTGCTCGTTGACGCGCAGCATGACAAAGTGCCCCGGTTTCGCCGTGGCGGCAATCTGCGGCGCATCCAGCACCAGTTTACTCGTTCGACCAGGAATCAACGATTCCTTATGCAGGATCGTGGTTGGCATGTGTAAGGCACTCCTTGTTTCAAATCACCAAATCCGAGCTACCCCGTCGCACCTGTCCCGAACGAGCCCCCTTGTCCTGCCGCGTCCGGAACCTCCGAAGGGAGGTCATCCATCCAATTCGACAATCCGCACGCCCTGCGCATCCGCACTGGGCGCAATCCGGCGCCGAAAAACCCGAATCCATTTTTCGCCCCACCGCTCGCGGAACAACAGCGTCGCCAGCCATTCCACCGTATGCAGCACGGGCCTGCGCTCATGCATGGCCATCAGGCTCCGCGTAATGCCCACCTTGCAGGAAGGGCATCCCACGAGAATGGGGCTCTGCGCCGGATAGTCGGCCAAAGCCGCTTCCAGAACGTCCATCTTCCGCTTGCGCAGCGTATTGTACACCAGCGGAGACGCTATGGCCCCCATACCCGATTCGCCGCAGCACCCCGGCGAGACTTCAATCGCCGCGCCGGTCAGCCGGGCAATGGCGCCAGCCTGCTTCTGCACGCCCTTTACCTTGTGGACGCCGACCCATTCGGGATGGCAGGAGGCATGATACAGAACGTTACCTTTGAACAGATCGGGGTTGGCGTCCATCCGGCCCTGCACAAACTGCATCACGTCGAGATGCACGAGTTCCCCGCCCCCTTCACCAAGCAACGTCGAAGGCTCAAGGCGTTCGATACCTTCACGGCACGAACCACATGCCGTGACAATGTGCGTCACCCGGAAGCCGCGCTTGGTCGCGCACGCGATGGTCGCCTGCAAAGCCTTTTTGTTCCGCGCCATGTTGGAGGCGAACTGTGCGTCGGCCCCCGAAGACAGCAACGGGTAGCCGCAGCACAAATGCGCTTCGGGCAGGATAACAGCGACGCCCGTCCGCAGCAACAGCCCTAAGGCTGACAAGCCGATAGTGCGGGAAAGCAGGCTTCCCCCGCAACCGGGAAAATACAACACCGCTTCTTTAAGCGCCGTATTCTCCTGCACCGGGGCACCGTCCCCGGAGCGGGGCACAAAGATGTTCCCGCGTTCCAGATGCAGCGCCTCATACAGGTTCCTATACCCCGGTTCCGGACCTTTACCTGAAAACAGCGGGTTATACAAACGCTTCTTGATGGCCTGCGGCACAACGCCGATAATCCTGTTCTGCATCCTCTGGCCCAGCGCCGCCGCCTTGACAGCCTGAGGGATACGGTGCGCGGGATCCCGCACCAGCCAATTCAGTACTTTGCTTTTAAGGGGATGCCCGCCCGCGCCTTCTTCATCAAGGAAGGCGCGGAGCTGCAACGCCACATCGGCGGAGGGGATCTTCACGGGACAAACGGACGTACAGCGGCCGCATCCCGTGCAGTGCTCCATCATGGCCCGCAGTTCGGCAAGGATGGACGGATCGGGCCGCCCCTTGTTGATCTGCGAATAGTAGATGGCTTCTATGATCGCCCCAAGCACCATGTTCTTGTTCCGAGGATGGAAATGGTAGGAGCATTCCGGGTACATCATCGGGCACACCTGCTTGCATTTGCCGCAGCGGGTGCACATCTGCACGGAGGCAAGCAGGCTGATGAGCCGGTCCTTATCCGGCAGGCCGCTCTGACGGATGTCTTCGATCAGGCGGTTGAAGGAGAAGGTGAACGGACGCACGGGAAGTTCACGCTGCGTGAGCTTGGCGGGGTTGAATACGTCGCGCGGATCCACCCGGTTCTTGAACTCCCGGATGGCGTCCATCTTGTCCTTCCCGAGGAAGGCGATCTTGGTAATGCCGATGCCGTGCTCTCCGGAAACGGCCCCGCCCATTTCCTGCGCCTCGGCCATGACCCGCATGGCGGCTTCTTCCGCGATTTCAAGCATGTGCAGGTCATTGGAGTTGACGGGGATATTGACGTGACAGTTCCCGTCGCCCGCGTGCATGTGGCTCGCCACCACAACGCGGCCGACAAGCATATTGTCGCTGATTTTTTTGATCTTGGGGGCAAGGCGGTCATAGCGCTCGGCCATGAGCCGGAGGAATTCCACCGCGCGTTCTTCCATTTCCTCGTCGGAAAGCTCGGAGGAAGGGACGCCGCCCTGCGCCACGCGGGTCACATTGACGAATTCGCGGTTGAGATCCTTGTCCTCCAGCGCCATGCCGGGCAGACGCCCCAGCTCCTGCAACGCCTGGCGGTATGCGGTAGCCGAGCATTCCAGATTGAGCTGTTCGAGGAACAGCGCGAAATCCGGGATGCGCTGCATGGGAATGACCACGTCCTCGTTGATCTTGAATCCGGACGTCCGGCGGGCGATGGCGGAAAGACGATGGCGATCTTCCCAGAAAAGTTCGGCTTCCTTCTCATCCTTCGCCACGAGGAGCGCCACGTTGTCGTGCGGGGCCACGATATCCACGATTTCTTGAACGCACTTTTCCAGCAGGTACGGCTCGTCGCCGTCCACCTGAATGATGATGACGGAAATGGGAATCCCTTCGTGCTTGTCCGACTTCTTCTGGTACTCGATGGCGCGCACATACTTGGCGTTGAACTCTTCCAGCGCCGACAGACGGGCGTAATCGCCTTCCTCACGGATGCGGTTGCGCAGATCCACGATCTGGCCGATGACCACGGCGGCCTGATGCATGGAGCGTCCGTAAAATTCCAATACCATGACCCGAGACTGCGCGGGTTTCTTGTGCACGATGAAGGTCGCATCGGTGATGATGCCGTCCACGCCTTCCTTCTGCATACCCGGAAGGCCGCCGAGCGCCTTGTTGGTGACGTCCTTGCCGAGGCCCGGCAGACGGATTTCGGAACCGT
>ENA-ORVC01001277-ORVC01001277.1-human-gut-metagenome-genome-assembly--contig:-NODE-1277-length-22131-cov-17.292354_pt1 | contig 22131 bp, 22 predicted proteins | sample MGYA00242092_ERZ509234 | MGnify/ENA primary metagenome ERZ509234 (study PRJEB26280, sample SAMEA2338800) | human gut metagenome | biome: human gut; feature: human-associated habitat; material: faeces... | reverse complement strand
GGAACTGCACCCCGAAGCGTTTGCAGCCCAAGTGCCGGATCTCCCGCCTGTCCTCCTTGTAGATGCTCTGCATGATCAGCTTCACCAAGAGCGGGCTTTCGCCCGCCAGCTCACGGAAATGGATGTTCATGCGGGTATGCGAAAAGTCCGTCGTGTCCCCGTTCTCCAAAAAATCCTTCATCTCGATGTTCAGCATCTCCGGCTCATGCACATACCGGGCATTGAACGAATAGAAGCTCCCGTCCTCGCAGATGACGGAAAAGTTCGTTTCCCCCGGAAACCCCTCGGTCGTCGCCTTCACCCGGATCACGTTCTCCGCACCGTCCGCTTTCCCGGCGATGATCCGGTCGCTTCCCAAATCCACGTACCGCACCGCCGAGGGGAAGATGATATGCACCGTCTTGGCGAACGTCACCTGCACCCCGTGGGGCGTCACCATCTGCCGGTAGGGTAGCTTCCGTGTAATCCCCTGATACAGGTCGTTGCCCGTGGTCCGCTGTATCGTATCATTCACTTGTGCGTTCGCACCCGTCACCATGCCCACAAGCAGGGCGACCCATCCAAAAATCTTTTTCATTGTCTTTACTTTTTAATGGTTTTATAATCTGTTGATTTATTGTTGTTTGGCGTAGAGCATCAGCGGATCACCCGCTTTCAGGTGCACCTTTACCGTGCGGAACTTCTTGGCGAGGTACTGGCTGCCGCCCTGCATCAGCCCACGGGTGATGTCCATCGCCACCTGTTGCCCGGCGCTCCGTGCGAACGAGATGCTCGTTCCCAGCCCGCCGCCGATGTTCGCCATAGCCTCCTTTGCCGCTTCCCGCTCCAGTGAGGTTTCTATGCACAGCCCTTTCATTCCCTCGTTGTCATAGACCGCCAATTCCACCGGCAATATGTTGCCTTGGTACTGGACGGACGATACCGTGATGTCGAGCCGTTCCCCCTGCACCTTGCCTGTACCGGATACCACCGTATTGCGTGGGATAATCAGGTTTCCCGCCTGCAACGGTTCGAGCAGCCGGAGCTTCACCTGTTGACCGTCCATAACCGTCTGGTCTTGGTGGATGCAGGCGGCTATCGTGTTCTTCCCGAGGGCGTACCCGCTGCCCACCGCCGTGTTGAAGCCGTAATTCCTCGGCTGGCTGTACCGCCGCATGAACTCCGCATCGCTTAGGGGCTGTCGCAGCCCCGATACCGTCCGCTCCCGTGCCGCCTGCACCGCCACGGCGGGCTGTCCCAGACCGTTGCCGCCCTGCCCGGTGGCGGGTGCCTGCACGGTTGCGCCGTCCTGCCCGTTCTGCCCCATGTACTTGGCGGCAAGCTCGTAGCTCTTCTCCATCAGCGCCACCTGATCGTCGATTCCGCCCGCCTGCCGTTCCCTTTCTTCCAGTTTGGCGGTCAGCTCCTCCACCTGCCTTTTCAGCTCCTCTTTTTCCCCGTCCACCTTCGGCTCCTCGTAGAACGAGCCGAGTTTCCGGTTGATGTCCCGGTAGGCGGCGACGGAAGAGCGGCCGCCGCCGTTGCCCGAGTAGTCCCTGAACGGTTCCCGTTCCGGCTCGCTGTCCGGCAGTTCCATTTCCACCCCGTCCGCATCGCTCTCTTCGGAAAAGGCGAAGTCCTCCAGCGAGCGCACCTTCTCCGCCTGCCGCCTTTCCGCCTGCGCCTGCTCGTAGGCTTTCCGCTTGTCGCCGATGATCCCGTCGTTCTCCGGCAGGGGGATGTCGGCGTTGAACGCCCCCACGGTGTCCCGGTTCACCTCCCGCTTTTCCGAAGGTGCGAATATCAGCCACATCGAGCCGAGGAACAGCAAGCCCATCAGCGGGTATACCATCAGCTTCTTCCGTTGCTGCAACTGTTTCGGGGTGAGCGGCTTGGCAGTCTTCTTCTCCTTTTTCCCGCCGCCCTTGTCCTCCTTCTTTCCGTTCCCCGTCTCCGGGGCTGCGGCATCCGCCGCCGTCACGTGCTGCGTTGCCGTTGCTTTTTCTTGGTTCTGTTCTTCCATCATGTCAAAAATTTATGGTTGTTCTACATTCTGATTCTCCTTCCCGGGGGCTTCCGCCTGTCTGTTTCCCCGGCTTGCCGCTTGCCGGGCGGCTCCTTCCGTTCCCGTTTGAGCGATGCCGTGGGGCTTGCCCGGTTGTCCGCCCGCAGGTGTGCAGCCTTCCGTTCCCGGCTTGCCGCCTTTTCGGGGAACAGCCTCGCTTCCAGACCTGCCAGTTCTTTCGCCGCCCGCTCCCGGATGGCACGGTTGTGGCGTCCGATGGCGGCTTCCGGGTAGTCCCGGGAGAAATCCCCGTTGTCCTCGCTCAGGTGGTAGTCCCACCTCAGCCGGACGATACCGGCAAAGTCCTCCGTCAGCCCGTACTTCTCCACCGTCTCCTTCGGGACTTCCCGCTGACCGTCCCAGCCGTGGCGGGCGAGCCCGTGGAGCAATGCCCGTTCCGCCTTCACCGCTTCCAGATAGTCGCCGGGCAGTTTGCCGCCCGTCTTCCTCTCGTAAAGGGCGGCGGCTTGCCGCATCAGCCTGCCCCTCTCGTCCGCCTCCCGCAACTCGATCTGTTCCATGACGGTGTGGTTGTCGCCCCGCATCTCCTCGTTCCATTCCCGGCTCAATTCTTCGAGCCTGCGGTAGCCTTCCGCCAGCCCGTGGCGGATGGCCACCGAGTCGTCCGGTTTCTCGCCTTTCAGGGCAAGCCTTTTCAGGGCGTCGAGGTCGCCCTCCCTCATGCAGCAGTTCAGCAGCCGGTGCGCCGCATCCCGTTCCGCCTGCGCTTCGGGGGATAGCGGCTGCGGGGCGTTGCGCCTCGTGTACTCGTGCTCCAGCACCTTGTATTGCGCCGCCAGACGCAGCATCGGGCTTTCCGCCGCCTCCTTCACGCTCCGGGGGATTGCCGCCCCCTCACGCATCCCGTAACGGGTCTCTTTCAGGGCGTCCATGACCGCCCGCCATTCGGGATAGCCCGTCTGGTACACGTACCGGAAGAACCTGTGTTCCAGCAGCAGCTCCGCCTGTTTCCTTGTCACCTCCGGGCAGTCCCGGTAGTCCCTGACGGACTGGAGGATTGCGCCGGCATCCGCACGCCTCTTTTTCAGCAGGCTCCCGAAATACGCCGTTACCTGCCTCATGTTCCGCTCCTCCTGCCGCTCCCGGCGGCGGAGCAGCCACTCACTCAACCTCTCCGCCAGTCCCATGCCGTCCGCTTTCAAAAGGGTTGACAATACTGTCATTAGGCAATTGCAGGCGCCTGACATGCTCTATCCCCAGTTCCTTCCCGTCGTTCCTGCCGATGCGGTAGATGGAGGAGACGGTCATATAGACCGACAGTGCGCCGAACGCCGCCAACATCACGAGGATGATTGCCACACGCATGTCGGGCGAGATACGCCCGGCGAGGCGGCGGAGCTTCCCGTCCGCCCAATCCTGCGCCTTTACGATGAATTTCCTTATCATAGCCGTCAGCGTTTGAGGGTCTGCAAATCCTTGTTCTCCGTGACCTCGAAGCCCTCGATGATGAAGCCCTGCGGATTGTTGTCGCTCCTGACCGCATCCAGCAGGCGGCAGCGGGTCACAAGGCTGCGCTCCGTAACCGAGCTTTCCCTAAGGATGATCTGCCGGGCGAATGTCCGCACGCTGTACGGGTACTTGTCGAAGTCGCACCGCAGGCTGTCTATCTCTATCATCTGGTTGATATTACCGCTGATTATCCGGTTGTAATACCCCTTTTCCGAGAGGTCCTTGTAGTAGTTGAAGGCGCTCTTGTCCGCCAGCAGCAGCGAACGCCTGATGTTGCCCTCGATAGCCGACTTGTCGGGCGAGAGCGTGAAGAACAGCTCGTGGAAGCGGCGCACGTGCTCCCGTGCCTCCACCGGGCGGTTCTGCCGCACGTCCTGCGAGAGCGCCAGCATCAGGCTCTTGCCGTTGTCCAGCACGTAGATCTTCTGCCGCTGCGCCTCGGCGAAGCTGTACGACTTCCACAGGGCGAAGCCCGTCACCACGGCGCACAGGCTGGCGAATACCAGCGTGAAGAGCCGTATCTGCCTGAAGCTCGTTTCGATATTTTTCAAACTCTTAAATTCCATGTTTCCGGTTTTTTATTCGTTATGACTCATGTTCTTGGGACATCCGCCGCTACTTGATGATTTTTCCGGCGATGTTCCCCACGGCTGCGCCCGCACCCGCTGCGGCGACGTTGCCTACCTTCGTGGCGGTCTGGTTCATCGCACGGTTGGCGTGGCTCACACCGCCCGCCATGATGATCCAGTTGGCGACGGTCGGTATGGTGAAGTACCCGAATATCCCGATGATTAAAAAGATGATGTACACCGTGTTCGAGCTGTCCGGGATGAAGGTCGGGTCGCTCATCGCCTCGATGTCACGGGTGAGCATCAGCACTTGGATGCGTGCCAGCACCGAGCTGAACAGGTCGCTCACGGGCAGCCACATGTAGATGGAGATGTACCTCGTTATCCACTGTGTGAGCGTGCTCTGGAACCCGTCATAGACCGAGAGGGCGAACGCTATCGGACCGAGGATGGAGAGGGCGATCAGGAAGAACGTCCGTATCGTGTCGATGACCAGCGCAGCCGACTGGAACAGCAGTTCGAGCAGTTCTTGGAACCACAGCCGGATGCTCCGCTTCATGTTGTACTCCGTCCGGTCAATGTACATCACCGCCATCGTCTTCAAGTCCTTGGGCGACCAGCCCAGCTCGTCGAGCTTCTTGTCGAAGTCCTCCTTGCTCGCCAGATACGCCTTCTCCGGGTCACGGCGGAACGCCTCCCTCTCCAGCGCCTCTTTCTGCTCCCGGTATCGGTTCATGTCGAAGGTCTGTGATTCGAGCATCCCGTGGCAGCCCTTCACCACGGGCGAGAGCACCGTGTTGATCGTGCCGATGACGAAGGTGGGGAAGAAGAGGATGCACAGCCCGATGGCGAACGGGCGCAGCAGCGGGTACACGTCGATGGGCTCGGCACGGGCGAGCGCCTGCCACACCTTGGCGGCTACGTAGAACAGCGCACCCAGCCCGGCGATTCCCTTGGCTACCCCCGTCAGCTTCTCGCAGAGCGGCATCATGTCCTGATACAATGCCTGCAATATCTCGTGCAGGTTCGTGAAGTCTATCGCTAACAACATAGTCCTGTATTTTTATTATTATGTACGCATACATTATTATATATTTGCCCGCCTCACCAGTAACGGTCTTCCGCATCCCCGTAGAGAGCCACCACCCGGTCGGCGTCCTTTTTCTTCTTCGCCCGCAGGTAGCTCACCGAGATGTTCTTGTCCGTGTAATACTGCACGAGGTTGCGGTACTCCAGCAGCCGCTTGTAGCTCTGGTCGATGATAGCCAGCCGCTCGGCGTCCGAGAGCGACATCCCCGTCACGTTCACCACGTTCTTCAGGTCTTGCAGGATGTCCGCGCTCTCGGAGAGCAGCTTGGCGTACCCGAACGAGATGGTTGACAGCTCGTCCGGCGTGTAGTTCGGGTCGCCGAGCATCTTCTGGTAGTTGCGCACGTAGATTTCCGAGATGTCCGCCACCATCTCGATGGACTTCTTCACCTTCACGCCGCCTTTCACCACGTCATGCACCGCCTTGAGCGCATCGTAATACTTCCGTCCCTGCTCGAATATCTTCGCCGTCTCCTTGAACCCGTCCAGCGTGTGCTGTGCGGTGGCGGAGGTCTCCACGATCTCCTTGGTCGTGTTGATGATGCCCTGCGCCAGATTGCCGGGATCGTGTACGACCCACTGGGCGTTGGCCGCACCTGCCGTCAGGCACGCCACGCCCACGATGATTGCCTTTATCGTTCTCATGTCCTTACTGTTTTAGGGTTCCGTCACTCTTTCTCCTGTACTCTCCGCCCGGCGACAGCCGGATGCGGTCTTTCTCCCGGTCATAGTCCATCATCACGGCGAAGCCCGTCTCGATGAACAGCACCCCTTCCGTTTCCCGGACGAGGTAGGTCTCCGCTTCACTACCGCCCTTGTGGTTCCTGTGCATGACCGTCACACGGTACTTGCCGTCCTCTTCCCAGAGGGTGAAGGGCGGCTTTCCGCCCGTGCTGACCCATTCGCCGCACATCTTTTCCAACCGTTCCGCATTTGTCTCCTTGCAGGAAATGACAAACGCCAGCGCCGCCGTCACCGCCGACAGCAGCAGGATTAAATTCAATCGTCTCATCTTGATTCCGTTTTTTAAAAGTTTTACAAAATTTTATTCTCTCCATATCGTTTAGCCGTTTGTACATCCAGCCGTTTAGCCAGCCAGCCGTTTAACCGTTTGACCGTTTAGCCGTTTGGTCAATCAACCACCCGTCCGGCAACCTGTCCGCCGCTCCCCGCCAGCGCATCGGCACATTATTTATACTTCGTTTCCGCCAGCCGCTTGATGGCAAGCTCCAAGTCGCCGCCCAGCTCTTCCGCTAGTGCGAACACCTCCGTCTTCTCGCTCTCCTCGGTGGTATAGGTCAGGTACTCGGCAGCCGACACCTCCGTGGCGTACACCGCCGACTGCACCCCGTTCAGACCGATCCAGACCTCCTTGTACTTCCGTCCGGGATGGTTGGCGAGGTTGATGGAGAGTATCTGCGACTTCTCCTTATCCGTCAGCCCGAGCATCGACTGGATGCCGTCGAACTTGTTCATGTACTTCTTCTGGTCCAAAAGGATCTTGCAGTCCGAGTTGGTGATGATAGCCTCCTTCACGATGGGGGACGAGATGATGTCGTCCACCTCCTGCGTGACGACAATCGCCTCGCCGAAATATTTCCTGACGGTCTTGTACATATATTTCAAATACTCACTCATACTCGGCGAGGAAAGGGCTTTCCAAGCCTCCTCGCAGATCAGCATCTTCCGCACCCCTTTCAGGCGGCGCAGCTTGTTGATGAAGGCTTCCATGATGATGATCGTAACCACGGGGAACAGCTCAGCGTTGTCCTTCACGGCGTCAATCTCGAAGACGATGAACCGCTTGTGCAGCAGGTCGATGTTCTCGTTCGAGTTCAGCAGGAAGTCGTAGCGCCCGCCCTTGTAATACTGCCGCAGCGTGGTCAGGAAGTTGTCGATGTTGAAATCCTCCCGGCTCACCTTGATGTCCCTTGCAGCCAGCTCCTTCCGGTAATCGTTCAGCATGTACTCGTAGAAGGTGTCGAACGAGGGGGCGATGTCCCGGTTCTGTTGTATCCGGCGGATGTACGCCGACACCGCACTGCCCAGCTCGCCGCTCTCCGTCTTCGTGACCTTCTCGTCCTCGCCCTTCCACAGCGCCAGCAGCAACGTCTTGATGCTGTCCTTCTTCTCCACGCTGAACTTGTAGTCGTCCGTGAAGAAGGGGTTGAAGCTGATGGGCTTCTCCTCCGTGTACGTGTAGTAAATCCCGTCCTCGCCCTTGGTCTTGCGGTGGATCAGCTCGCACAGCCCTTGGTACGAGTTGCCCGTGTCGATCAGCACGATGTGGCTGTTTTGCTCGTAATACTGGCGCACGAGGTGGTTCATGAAGAACGACTTGCCGCTCCCGCTCGGACCGAGGACGAACTTGTTGCGGTTCGAGATCACCCCTTTCTTCATCGGCAGGTCGCTGATGTCCAGATGCAGCGGTCTGCCCGTCATCCTGTCCGCCATCTTGATGCCGAAGGGCGAGAGCGAGTCCTTGTAGTTCGTCTCCTCGGTGAAGAAGCACAGGGCTTGCGGGATGAACGTGTAGAAGCTCTCCTCGAAGGGGAAGTCCCCCTCGTTGCCCGGTATCGCCGCCCAGAAGAGCGTGGGCACGTCCACCGTGTTGTGCCTCGGCTTGCACTCCATCAGGGCGAGCTGGCTGCCCACCTCGTTCTTGATGCGCCTAAGCTCCTCCCGGTCGTCGCTCCACGCCATCACGTTGCAGTGGCAGCGCACCGAGGTCAGCCCTTTCGAGTGCGCCTCGTTCAGGTATTCCTCGATCCATGCCTTGTTGATCTGGTTGGAGCGGGAGTAGCGGGAGAGCGAGTGCATGTTCCGGGCGGTCTGCTCGAAGCGTTTCAGGTTCTCCCCGTGGTCGTCGATGAAGATGTACTGGTTGTAGCAGTGGTTGCAGTCCAGCAGCAAGCCCACCGGGGCGGCGAACGACAGGCGGCAGTCCGAGCGGTCGGTCGAGAGCCGCTCGTAGCGGCTGTCCGTCGCCACCTTGCCCGGCAGGTCTTCCGTGTCCGAGAGGGTGTGCAGGCAGAGGATGTCGTCGCCGATGCGCATCTCCTCCGGGTTCAACTGGATGTCCTTCAGCACCGTCGTGTCGTGCTGCGAGAGCGAGAGGTACTTCTCCACGATGCCCGCCGACCGTTCCGTGCCGGTGATCTCGTCCGTCGTGAGGCGGCGCAGCGTAACGAAACCGCTGTCGTTCATGATCTTCTCGAACTGCCCGACGGCTTCGAGGAACCTCGTAACCGTCTCCCGGTCCTCGATCTCCTTGGGGACAAGCCTGCCCTTGCAGAGGGTGGAGAACGTGCTTTCCTGACGGCTCCGTGCCTTCGTCGTCTTGGTAAGGAACAGGTAGCAGAAGTGGTTCAGGAACGGGCGTTCGTTGAAGTGCCTCTCAAAGCTCCGGCTCAGGAAGCTAAGGTCGTCCCTGTCCGTTTCCGGCCGGTACTTCTCCTCGATGAAGAAGTCCTGCTTGTGCACGATGGAATACTCCGGCAGCACCTTCACCGCCTTGTGCCAAGCCGAGTGGACCGCCTCGTACTCGCTTCCCGTGACGGAGAACAGTTCCGGCAGTTCCACCCTGAAGGCGACCGTCACGTCCGCCTCCTTGCTCACGATGCAGCCGTTCTCCACCGCCAGCAGCGGGAACTTGCTTTCGAGCGTCGCCGCTTTCATTACGTTTCTCATTCTTGCCAGTGTTTAAAGGTGAATAATCGGGGGATTTTCAGGCGGTTCACCACGTACCTCGGATGCCGCCTGCGGGCGGCTGCCTTCATCAGCCCGTGCGTGCCGTACCGGGCGTTCAGCCGGAAGGTCAGCCATACCAGCAGCGTAGCCGCAGCCACGCCGAAGCCGATGCACACCCACTGGTTCACGCCCGCCATGTACAGGATGACGAACACCACGAACACGGCGAGCAGACCGCCGCAGAAGATGAAGAGGTACTGGCTTTCCAGCCCCTTGAACTCCACGTTCCTGCCGATCCCCTTGTTGATTTCCAAGTCCATAGTCCGCTGTTTTACAGGAAGAACGAACGGAGGATGGTAGCCGCCACGATCAGGAAGATGCAGGCTCCGAACCAGCTTGCGGCGACTTTGCTCACGTCCGGATCGCCGGCGCTGAACTTCCCGTACACTTTCACCCCTCCGATCAAGCCGACCACCGCACCGATGGCGTAAATCAGTTTTGTCCCCGGCTCAAAATACGAGGTGACCATCTGCGTGGCTTCGGTGATGCCCGCCTGCCCGTTTCCCTGCGCCATTGCGCCCACGGCAGCCAGTATGCAGGCCGCCGTAAAAAAGATTCTTTTCTGTTTCATTTGTCTTTAAAATTTTAATTAAACATTATGGTTGTCCATCAGCCGGGCGACACGCTGCCGTGCGCCCTCGAACTCGTCCAGCATCGCCTCCCAGATGTCCGACCCCATCACGGACGGCAGCACCTCACGGGCTTCCCGCTCCGCCTTTTCGTCCGCATCGTCCGACACCAGTACCCGGCGCACCTTTTTCAGGTCATCGAAGGAGTACCCCGTGGCGAAGTCGGGGTTGCCGTCCGGGTAATAAGCCCCTAATTCCTCTTCCTCCTCCAGTTCCCGGATCTCCTCCGGCGTGGGTTCATAGTCCGTCTCCTCCTCGTCCTCCTCCGGCTCGATGTCGGAGTAGTCCGCCCCGTCGTCCTCCGTGGCGGGTTCGTCCACGGCTCCGGCTGCCGCTTCCTCCCCGTCCTCCGCTGCGAAGGGCAGGTAGGTGCTTTCTCCCATGACCGTGTACGGCTCGCCCGGTTGCCCCGGCTCCTGATCCGGCTCGTCCGTGCCTTCGTCCGTCTCCGCTGTACCGAACATCCCGGCGATGTCCTGCCGGTAGTATTTCCACAGCACGGCGAGGTAATAGAGCAGCAGGACGGTGAGCGATAATTTCAGTATCATGCCGTTTCCTCCTTCCTTTTTAAAAGAGGTTCTCCAGTTTCCCGGCGTATGCCGCCTCGATCTCCTCCCGGTATTGCTCGAAGTGCTGCGCCAGCACGTTGTCGATGTATGCCGAGAGCGACACCTTGCCGCCCGTCAGCATCACCGAGATTTTGGCGATGCGCTCGTGGTACTCACGGCGCACATAGACCGGCTTGCCGTAGCGGGCGGGGATGTCCATGCCTTTGAGGAAGGTCGTCTCGTAGTCCGCCTGCCTTCCCTTGCGCCGTCTTGTGTCCGCCGCCTTCCCTTCCTGCGCCTTCTCCACCGGCACGGCGGTTTCAACCTTTCCGGTTCCCGGTTCTCCCATCCCTGCCGCCTCGCCCGCCATCATCCGCATCAGCAGCTCCTCGTCGATGGGCTTCTCATTCCGCTGTTTCTTCATAGCCTTCCAGTTTGAGGATGGTTGCTATCTCACGGGTCAGTTCGGGGATGCCGCTGCCTGCCAGCATCCGCCTGTCGGGAGCCAGCAGCGTGGAGCGGAACACCGTCCGTCCCGTGCCGTCCGCCTCCTTGCGGAAGCGTTTCGTGTCGGGGATGCGGGTTTGCAGCATCGGCAGTCCCATGTCGGCGACCACCTGCCCGTACTTCTCGTACAGCCCGCTCGTTTCCCGCTTGTCGACTTGGTTCCAGAAAAGGTAAAGCCCCTTCAGGCGGCTCGTCTCCTTGCCCAGCATCATCCGTTGCAGCACGTCGAGGAAGGAGAGCGTGCTTTCCAGCACCGCCTTGTCCGCACTCACCGGGGCGAAGATGTAGTCCATCTGTGCGATCGTGCGCAGGATGCCCGCCGAGTTCACCGTGCCCGGCAGGTCGAAGAAGAGCAGGTCGTAGCAGCCTTCCGCCGCCAGCTCCCTTGCCGTGTCGGGGGCTTGTTCCACCCGGCACTTGCGCACCGGATAGGCGGCACGCCCCGGCTGCCGCATCTGTTCGTAAGCCGCCCGTTTCAGGTATTCGTTCTCCAGTACCGCCCGGCTGTCACGCTCCCGCATCTCGTACAGGCTGTACTGCGGGAAGTCGCAGTCGATCACCGCCAGCGGACACCCCAAGCGGTAGTGCAGGTAGCCCGCCACCAGCACCGTGATAGCCGTCTTGCCGCTGCCGCCTTTCTGTGTGGCGAAAGCCACGTTCAATGTCTGTCTGTCCATATCGTCATTCTGTTGGTTATTCATCCGGCTGCCCGTGCAGCCGCTTCTCTGTTCACTCAATCGGTCAGCTTTTCAGCTACTCTGCCGTTCATTCATCCGTCCGTTCATTCGTTCATTCATCCGGTCATACATTCAGCCCGGCATCCATCCAATCATCCGGCTGTTCAGCCGTTTGACCGTTTAGCCGTTTAGTCATTTAACCGTTTGGCTGTTTAGCCGATCGTCCGGCTGGTTATCCGGTTGTCCGTCCGTTTGTCCGGCAAGACCGTCAGCCGTTCGGCTGTCCGTCCGGTCGGCTATCCGGTTGTTTCCTTGTCTATCCGGACAGTCGTTTCACCGCTTCCACGGCGCAAAGGAATATCAAAATACCGGTAGTTTATCCGTTTGATTATCAGCGTGTCGTGCATTGTCTTCCCACCCGTAGGTTTGTCGCATCCGGGCATGGTGTCCGGACGGGAAAAGGGCTGTTACTTTGCATGCGGAAACCAAAATGGAGTAAGAATGAAAAAGAGCGGCAACCGCCCGAGGGAGTGCCCCGGCACTCCGCAGCAGGCAAGGGCATCCCCAATCTGTCCGGCAGGACGGATTTTATTTTCAAACGAAAATGGCAAGTTGTGTGCTGCGGCACTCGAAATGAATTTCGTGCCTCACCACCACCTTGCCCCCTCGATGTGGCATCCCCCTCCGGAGTCGGGGGATGCTCACGGGGGAGAGCCGTAGGCATACGGCGTTTTCAGACCATGTTTCACTTAAAATTTTACAGGATGATGGACAACCAGAAGAAGTATGCGGGCAACCACGGGCGAAAGCCCAAGCCCGACAAGATGCGCCACCGCTACGTGTTCCGTCTGGACGACGGGGACAACGCCCGTTTCCTCGCGCTTTTCGACGAGTCGGGCAAGGCGACCAAGGCGGAGTTTATCGTTTCCGCACTTTTCGGAAGGGAGATTAAGGTCATTAAACTGGATAAGGGGACGCAGGATTTCTACATGCGCCTGACCACTTTCCACTCGCAGTTCCGTGCCATAGGCACGAACTACAACCAATGCGTGCGTGCGCTCAAATCCAATTTCTCGGAAAAGAAAGCCCTCGCTTTCCTCTACAAGCTGGAGCGGCACACCCTCGAACTGGTCGAGTTAAGCAAGCGGATTTCCGCACTGGTGGAGGAGTTCCAAAGCAAATACCCCGTCCGATGATAGCCAAGATCTCGCACGGCAGCAGCCTGTACGGGGTGCTTGCCTACAACCAGTTGAAGGTGGACGAACGGCACGCCGACGTGCTTTTCACCAGCCGGATTATCGAGCCGCAGGGCGATAACCCCTACACGATAGGGCATCTTTCCCGCTCGTTCGGTGACTACCTCACCGCCAACCGCAAGACCGAGAAGCCCGTCCTGCACATCTCCCTCAATCCCGACCCGAAGGATTGCTTGAGCGAAGAGCGGTTTGTCAGCTTGGCGGAGGAGTACATGCGGCGCATGGGCTTCGGCGACCAGCCCTATATCGTCTATCGCCACAACGACATCGGGCGGGAGCACCTGCACATCGTCTCCGTCCGGGTGGACGAAACCGGGCGGGCGATTTCCGACAGCTACGAGCACGGGCGTTCGATGAAGGCCTGCCGGGAGTTGGAACGGCAGTTCGGTCTTGTCCCGGCTACTCCCAAGCAGTGGAAGGAGGGGCTGCCCTTGTCGCCCGTCGGTTACGGGGACGGCAACCTCAAGGGGCAGTTGGCGGGAGTCATCCGCCCGATAGCCCGTGAGTGGCGTTTCCGTACATTGGGCGAATACCGTGCCGTCCTTTCTCTTTACGGCATCACGGTGGACGAGGTGAAGGGGGAATACGGCGGGCGGGAGTATCACGGCTTGACCTATTCGGCAACCGACAGGGAGGGCAACAAGGTCGGCAAGCCCTTCAAGTCCTCCGTGTTCGGCAAGGAGGCGGGCGTCGCAGCCCTCGAAAGGCGGATGCACAACGCTGCCGCATGGGAAAAGACCCACAAGGAGGTCGCCGCCACCGCCGGAAAGGTTGCAGCCGCCATGCAGAGCGCAGGGCATGACCGGGCGCAGTTCGAGCGGGAACTCATGCGGCAGGGTATCGGCGTGGTATTCCGTCAGAATGAAGCCGGGCGCATCTATGGGGCGACCTTCATCGACCATGCCGCCAAAGCCGTCTTCAACGGCTCCCGTCTGGGCAAGGAGTTCTCCGCAGGCGTGTTCAACGACCTTTTCGCCGGGCAGGATACCACCGGACTGGCATCACAACAGTACCAGCCGGAACATTCCCACACCACCGAATGGCAGGAACAGCACACGGACTACCGTCCCGACCACAAGGACGGCACCACCCAGAACGTGGCGGTCGCCTTCAATCTCTTTGCCCCCGTACCCAGCGGAGCGTCCGGCGACCAGCCCGTACCGCCGCAGCGCAAAAAGAAAAAGAGACGCAAGTACGGCAGGCAGCAATAAAGAACAAAAAGATAGCATTAACCAAGCAACCATCCGCATGGCATACCGACCTCATTTTCGCAGCGTAAAGCGAACGACCGGAGTGTAGCGTTAAAAAGAAAAAGTTGTTTGAGCGAAGCGAGTTCTTTTTCTTTAGCGAAACGCAGGAAGAGAGTAGCGGAGAAAATGCGGTCTTGACTTTTTCTTTTTGGTATCTTTTTCTTTTGTCTTGACACAAAAGAAAAAGTACATAACTAAAACGAAGTTTTAATTTATACATCAACGAATTATGCAAAACGAAGACGATTTGCGTGGACTCGCCAAAGTCATGGAGTTCATGCGTGCGATAAGCATTTTATTTGTAGTCATCAATATTTATTGGTTCTGTTACCAGTCCGTCCGGGAGTGGGGCATCGACATCGGCGTGGTCGATAGGATATTGCTCGGCTTCCAGCGTACCGCCGGGCTGTTCTCCAATATCCTCTGGACGAAGCTCTTCGCCGTGCTGTTCCTCGCCCTTAGCTGCCTCGGCACAAAGGGCGTGAAGGAGCAGAAAATCACGTGGCGCAGGATCATCCTTTGCGGCGTGTCCGGCTTGCTGCTCTTTTTCGGCAACGGGTGGTTGCTCACCCTTCCTCTGCCGTTTCCGGCGGACACCGTGCTGTATATCGCCACCCTTACCGCCGGGTATATCTGCCTGCTCATGGCGGGACTGTGGATGTCCCGCCTGCTGAAGACCGACCTGCTCGAAGACGTGTTCAACGTCGAGAACGAATCCTTCATGCAGGAGACCGAGCTGAAGGAGAACGAGTATTCCGTCAACCTCTGCACCCGCTTCTGGTTCAGGGGAAAGACGTATGACGGATGGATTAACCTTGTTAATATTTTTCGTGCGACAATGGTATTGGGAACTCCGGGCAGCGGGAAGTCATATGCGATTATCAATCAGTACATTAAGCAGGTTATCGAAAAAGGATTTTCCGTTTTCTTATATGATTTCAAGTACCCCGACCTCTCCGAGATAGCCTACAACCACCTGCTCGCCCATTTGGACGGCTACAAGGTCAAGCCCAAGTTCTACGTGATAAACTTCGACAACCCGAGGGAGAGCCACCGCTGCAATCCCATCCACCCGGATTTCATGACCGACATATCCGATGCCTACGAGAGTGCCTACACGATTATGTTAAATTTGAACCGAACGTGGATTTCCAAGCAGGGCGACTTCTTCGTGGAATCGCCTATCATTCTGTTAGCCAGTATTATATGGTATCTCAAAATCTACAAGAACGGCAAGTATTGCACCTTTCCCCATGCCATCGAGTTTTTGAACCGTAAGTACGCCGACATTTTCCCTATCCTGACCTCGTACCCGGAGCTGGAGAACTACCTTTCTCCCTTCATGGACGCATGGGAATCCTCGGCGGTGGAGCAATTGCAGGGGCAGATTGCCAGTGCCAAGATACCGCTTTCCCGCATGATCTCCCCGGCGCTCTACTGGGTGATGACGGCGGACGATTTCACCCTCGACATCAACAATCCCGAAGAACCGAAAGTGCTGGTAGTCGGCAACAATCCCGACAGGCAGGGCATTTACGGGGCGGCGTTGGGACTGTACAACTCCCGTATCGTGAAGCTCATCAACAAGAAAAAACGGCTCAAATCCGCCGTGATTATCGACGAGCTGCCCACCATTTACATGCGTGGGCTGGATAACCTCATTGCCACCGCCCGAAGCAACAAGGTTGCCGTCATGCTCGGCTTTCAGGATTTCAGCCAGTTGAAGCGTGATTACGGGGACAAAGAGTCCGCTGTGATTTGCAATACGGTCGGCAATGTCTTTGCAGGTCAGGTAGTTGCCGAAACCGCCAAGACGCTCTCCGAGCGTTTCGGCAAGGTCTTGCAGAAACGGCAGAACATGACCATCAACCGGAACGAGACCTCCGTCTCCATCAACACCCAGATGGACAGCCTCATTCCGGCAAGCAAGATTTCCAACCTCACACAGGGTATGTTCGTCGGTGCGGTAGCCGACAATTTCGACGAGCGCATCGAGCAGAAGATTTTCCATGCCGAGATTGTAGTGGATAACGAGCAGGTCAGGCGGGAGACCGCCCGCTACGTGAAGATACCGCAGATCATCGACTTCACCGACAAGGACGGCAACGACACCATGCAGCAGCAGATCGACGCCAACTACTACCGCATCAAGAGCGAGGTCAGGCAGATTGTCGCCGACGAGATCGGGCGCATCAAGGCAGACCCGGAGCTGTCGCATCTGATTAAGGACAAGTGAGGATAAAAATACCCCGTCGGCAAGAACAAGCCGGCGAGGTCCTTTTTATCGGGTATGGTGTTTTTCGGCATGAAGTAATGGTTAAGTGGGCAAAATACATTATTTTTGTAATGATATGGATAAGGACAATTGCAAATACCGGATCTGCTTCATCGACTATATGTGGTATGTAGCCGAGATATGGCACGAAAGGGAGCATACCAACCTTAACGGGCGTATGCTGTTGTTCTTTTGCTGGCTCTTTGCCATACTCGTACCGCTTGGAACACCGTTGATGTTTCGCTATTTCAGTTGGATTGTTGCTTTTGTCGTAGTGATGATGCTCTGCTTTCTTCCCGACTTGTTTTGCCAGCTCCGCTACACAGCCGGGCGGCGTGAAGCGCTCCGTGAATATTACGGAAAGATGAAACATCCCGGCAGGAAGCTCGCCAAAATAGTCCTTATCGCTATCGCCCTGACCGTGGTGAATGTCGCACTGATGTTTCACTTCGGGTTTATACATTGGGCATGATGAAACGGCAGGAGAATAAGCATCGGTTCTATCTCTGGGATTACTTACATATCGGCTAATTTCCATTTCACGGCAGAAGCCGAAACATCATCATCTATATATGCTTGCAAATAGGAAGCCAAGTCTTTATATCGACTTTCGCCATTACAATCATACACCCATAATTCCGGTTCTTCCGTACCGTCAAACCAGATTAGACAAATCATTTCATAACTGTTATCACTTGCGGCAAAAATAGAAACTCTGTTAAGTGCAAATAACCCGGTTGCATGATCTTCCCAATTACCCATTGAGGCTTTTACATTTCGAACAATTCCAGCCAACCGTTCATTATCTGCACCTTCACTCCAAAAACTTTCCATTTCTTCCGTATCAAGCCAATCTCCATGTGTGGCATTTAGCCATTTACCGAATAACTCATACCGGACTTTCAACATAGGAGAGGCTTTTCTATAAACACCACTTTCAAGAGTCGGCACACCCTTGTGAAAGTCGATAACCTTACTTGTTTGAGGATTATCTTCCAAAGTAATAACTATATCAAGTAATTCTTTTATCGTTTTCATTTCCTTTCTATTTGATGCTAATGGCTTGAAAAGGAACAATATTAGTCGTTTTCTTTTCTTGTTATCAACACAATTTCGTTTTTTATTTCTTCGTATTCTCCAAACCAATGATGAAAGGCAATCCAATCTATACCGTTTTTTCCTTTCCAAAAATCAACAGGATATTGCCAATCTGAATTATGACTGCTTCGGGGCGCAACTGCAAGATTTATATATTTATAAAAAGGTTCTGTATGCTTTTCAGTATGAAGAATACCACATACCCCCAATGTTTCTAATATCGCTTGCAACTTATAGTCAGCTTCTATATTATTTTTTTTCCATTGCTTAAAAAACGAACTCTTCTTTAAAGACTTATGAATATCTCTTATTTTCATGTTCCCTTCTGCTTGTTGAAGGTGTTTCATTATTTCTATGAATATTAAAATATCACTATCCGCAGGAGAGTTCCCCATTGTTCTATTTGTTTCACGCAATACAAATAATCGTTCAAATATATCATTCGTATTAGTTTCAATGGGAAAATATTCTTCTATATTCCCCATATTTTCTTCATAAAACGAAGAGCAAATAGGGCAAGGCTTTAAATTGTGATTTTCATCTACCAAGAGTTTAAAACTATGCAAAGGAAAGGTTTTCATTGTTGCATATACATACAAACAACTATTCCAACAAGCAGAAGACATTGTAGATAAAAATGTATCTGTATAATGCTTTTTATCTGCTTTATTGTATTCCTTGAATAATTCTTTTATTGCTTCATCATGTATCATAAATCATACTATTGTTGATAATGTCTGGCAGCTAATCGACCTTTATGGGCGATTGAGGTGCATGTTACTGATACATTCTTTTAATTCTTATATCCTTTCTAATTCATATAAAACTTCTTTCAGTAAGTCATATTCTTTATTATTCAAATCTCCATGCGCTAATAATCCGCAAAGATTAGAATATATCTTATCATAGATTTGTGGATCAGCATCATTCTGGAAGGAATGTATTAGTTTCTTATAAAACTCATTCCTACTTTCCGATAGCTCTGTCATTTGCTCCAATTTTCTAATAAGTTCTTTCGTATTCATTCTTATCGGTAATGTTTGGCAGCGTTCCGCTTATTCAGTCGGTTTGCTGCTTGTTAGTTTGATTATTTATTTGATTTTTCAAAATATCGTAAGACATTTCTATATAATGCACCACATTTGTCTTTTTGATAATATGACTTGGCAAGTTCTATGGCTCTCGCCTTATTGCCAGTCATACTATACATCGTAATTATGCGAAGGATAGAACCTTCTTTTGAAGTCCACCAAATATAATCCTTATTATTCTCAAAATCTGTAAGTAAATCTTAAATTGTTGTTTTTTCATCAAGAAAACTTAATATTTCCTTGAATGGCAAATCATCAAGATTGAATATATCAGGGAGATTATCTACTGAACACAAGTCGAACGAAACAGCTTCTTTACCTGAAATAAAACCAGAATTAATGTTAAGAACTATATTAACTTTCTCAAAGTTACTTTTTGCATCGACCAAAACAGAAGCCATCTTTTCAATTTTTGGCGAATTATAAAATAAGTGAATACTAAGCCAATCCCATCAGTGAATCGGGTATTAGTAGAGGAATTTATCAGAATTGTTTGCTTAAAATCTCCTATTTTACGATGAAAACACATCTTAGTTTTGTTCCAACTATATCCCATTTTGGAGAGGGCTGAAACAAAACATTGTTCCAATACATTCCGTATTGCTATTCGTAATTCCTCTGCTTTCATATTCAAACTAATGTTCGGTGGATAATCGACCATTAAGGAAGATTGATCCACTTGTTAGCTGCACTTATTCCAATTTATAAATAAGCCCTTTTATTGTACTTGCAATCAATATTTCTTTATCATCAGGAGAGAATGAAATATTACCATAGCCGATATTTGATAATTCAGCCAATATTTCCATATTAGGGAACGTACAAAGTTTTAGATTATCTTCTTGATATAAGGCAATCATCTTGTTGTTATGCGAAAGTTGTATATCCAAACAGCCTTGTTGGTGTTTAATTGGCAGTTCTATATTTAAGGGCAAAATGCGAAAAGCAAGATTGCCTTCTTTCGCAAAGTATAACACTTGCTCTAAATATTCACTATACAGAAAATTTGCATCGTCCAAATCGCAGAATGTTTGTTCAAATGTTCTGTTGTTCATATCAAACCAAAGATAGAAGTACCGATTCTTTTCACTTGTCCCTTCTTCCGGTCTGCGAAACCCGTCAATGAAGTATAATTGGCGTGAAGGGATATAACATATATGTTCATACACTTCTCTCATATCTTCACGGAATCTCGTTTCCTTTCCGTTTTCAATATCATAAACTGATATATAGCCGTATGGAAAATCATACCCCAAATTAATGACATACTTGTTATCATGTGAAATACAAGCGTCACCATCACCATTTGAACTGCCTATTTTCGGTTTAAGTTTGCAACGGATTGACATGGTTGCTAAATCATACACAACAAGTTTGCGGTCATTATTTTTAGCCAAGAGCAAGTTGCTGTCGTCTGAAAAGAAAACAGATGCATCGCCTACTTCTTTGAACTGTGCTAAATGCCGATATGTTTCATTTTCAAAGATGTTTATCTGACTACTATTAACTTGTGCAATCAAATGTTTGTCGTCTGACATCTTTAGAAAATATGACTTCTTAAAAGTTTGTATCAGTTCCATGCTCATTATTTTTTTATTTGCAGCTAATGTTTGGTGGATAATCGACCGTTAGGGTGATTTATCCGTTTGTTATCGGTTTATTCATTTTATTTATATCCATAAATAACAAATGTATGTTCGTCTTCTTTCTCAAACGGTATATGATACTGATGAAGAATGTCCAGCAATATGTCTGATTTATCTATGATTTCGGGATTTACTAATCTTCCTTTGTAAATTTCAAACAAAGGTTGAATAGCCATCCATTCTATATTAAAGAATGGTGGCGGAGCGTATTCCCAATTTTCATATATAAGTTCCCAATCCCCTAAATAAGTCGGTACTTTCCCAAATACAGGAGAATGCTCAATCTCATCGGTCAATAATTGAACACTGTATGCAGGTTCAAATTCTGCTGTGGATAAAATTGCGGTTTGTAGTTTTAGCCATTTCGTATCATTCATTACAGAAGATAGCCGCTTTCGTCTAACTATCAGTTCTACTTCATCTTTCTGCTTTGAGTAGTTAGAATCGACAAATCCTTTATATTGATTGTAAATTGTATTTATATCATATATCTCCATACATTTGTTTATTTTGAATTACCGATAATGTTCGGCAGCGTTCCACTTATTCAGTCGGTTTGCTGTTTGTTATTGACCTTCTTTTCTAAATATTCAATTTTCCATTCTCTTGCTTTTTCGTTAGGTACATTGCATAATTCATATATTTCATACCATCCATCTTTACCCATTTCAACAAAACTGCAATCATAACCGGTATAGAGTTCCTTTGCATAATCTTCAGTTGAATTGAAATGTTCAAAAGAAAGAAAATTAAACGTTTCTTTTCGCCACTGATTATGATTGTATTCATCAATAATAAAATTCAATGGCTTATTCCCATAATTCATTTCTACATATTTATCAAGTGATACGAAGTATAACAAGATATGTAGTGAACCATTTATTCTAATGACATCAATACCATTATTGCCTAAATATTGATTATGGACTTTTCTTATACACTTATGCAAGTCATTGATTAAAATATTAGATTCAATCAATAACTCAAAAGTTATATTATTATTTATGTCCTTTATTTTAATAATCATTTTGCTTTTTAGGTCGATAATGTCTGGCGGATAATCGAGTTTTTAGAAGATTAATCCGCTTGTTATAAACTCAATTCAATCGCTTTCCATTTCTTAGACTTCAATTTTTCTAAAGAGTGTTCGCTATATCCCTTTTTAGTAGCTTTTACAGGAATAAGCGTATAAAGAGTAACCATATCCTCTTTGTTATCATATTGATTCGCTGTATCAGAGTAGTTATAATCTACGACATAGAATCCAGCCAATTTCTCCGACCAAGAGATTGCGTTGAACCCTTTCTCTGTTTTGGATATAAAATCTCCATCAGAGAATGTTCTTCCGTTACGGACTTGGTTCGTTAATTCTTTCATTACCATATAAGGGAACTGTGTCTTCTCCATTTTAGAGTATGGATTCCAGCCAAACGGAAGCACAATAACAAACTCCACATAAGGCTGGGTATATTGGAAATTTCCTACACTGAACAATAACGAATTGTTGCCTCTATTAACAACCGCAAGCCTATTGAATACACCATTTTCCGTTTCATTGAATTTGTTAGGAATAACTCTGCCAATATTCCAGTCTATATGTTGGGATATGCCACCACCGACTTCAGACCATACATAATCGTGGTTGATATTGGACGACGCACCCTTTTCCTTCAGAAAAAGGCTTATTTCGTTATGTCCACTACTAATAGACCAATCAAGAGGAGAAAAAAGTAGAGTTGTAGTAAGCCTATTTATATCCGCACCTTTCTCTATAAGGTAGCGAACAATCTCAAAATGCCCTTTAGCGGCAGCTTCATTCAAAGCTGCTGTTGTAGAACTTTCATAAGCATTTATATCTGCGCCATTTTCTATCAATAATTTGACTATTTCTAAATGGTTTCCAGACGAAGCACCCCATAAAGGAGAAAATAATCTATCTTTAATACAATTTACATCGGCTCCATATTGAATTAAAGTCTTGCAAATTTCATAAAAACCTTTCTTTGCAGCTCGGCATAAAGGTGGATGAAGCGTATATAAATTCTCATCATTCAAATCCAGATCTGAATGTTGGTCGAGTATATTCGATACTTCCTGCACGTTGTTATCGCCAACTGCTTTTTCCAGTTTTATATAAATTTCTTTATTATTCATCTATTGAGTTTATAATGTTCGGTGGATAATCATCATTAAAGGAGATTGATCCGCTTGTTATCTGCCCGCTTTATTCCT